>Ga0187827_10000375_pt1 | contig 71534 bp, 80 predicted proteins | sample ETNtaG_39_FD_167969 | JGI IMG/M metagenome (GOLD analysis project Ga0187827, IMG submission 167969) | Marine microbial and viral communities from oxygen minimum zone, Eastern Pacific Ocean - ETNP2014_SV_150_PacBio MetaG (Illumina Assembly) | ecosystem: Environmental > Aquatic > Marine > Hypoxic... | reverse complement strand
TTAACAGGAGCCGGCAATAGTACACACGACCCAGTCGATAATGAAGAACGAGAATGCAGAAATAATAAAACCGAGTATTGAAGTCATCAGCTTTTTGCGCCCAGCTTCTTTGTCGCCGGTTACAGAGCCAAGAGCGATTTGGTACCCGGATACTACGATCATAAGAAAGAAGATCGCTCCAATGAACATAAATATTACTCCCAACAGATAGGCTATGTAATCAGGTATGCACCAGGCGTGTATGCCTCCGGTAATAAAATTACAACTGCCAACTTGGCCACTGGCGGGTATAAGAGATTGGGCCTTTGCGGATAGCGGAGCCATAAGACTCACAAATAAAATAATTCTTTGTGAAAATAGATTGAGCATACTGCGACGTATTGTGAGCTTTTATAGGTTGATTGTCGAGAGCGAAGCGTGTTGACTGTCGGTTGTTATCATTATGTTCTCTTGGAACACCACCCAACGGCCTATTGTTGCCTTGGCTCCCATGGCGGGAGTAACAGATGCCGCATATCGTCAGCTTACAAAAGAGCTGGCACCGGATGCAGTTGTTTACTCCGAATTTTTGAGTACTGATGCAATTCATTATGGAGCAAAAAAGACTATGGGGATGATGCACTTTGATCCGGAGAAGGAAAGACCGTTCATTGTTCAAATATTCGGCAAAGATCCCGAGCATTTTCTTTCAGCTGCCAAGGTTGTGGAGGAGATGGGTGCGGATGGAATTGATATTAATATGGGATGTCCGGCTGCACGTGTTACTTCTTCCTGCCATGGTTCAGCTTTGATGAAAAATCCCGAACTTGCTTGCGAACTCGTCCGGTCAGCAAAGGAGGCAGTCAAAATTCCGGTCAGCGTTAAGACCAGATTAGGCTGGGATTCGTCTGATGAACTGATTCCATTTTGCAAAGGTCTGGTTGAGGCAGGAGCTGATGCTTTGGCCATTCATGGAAGAACTTACCACCAAAAATATTCAGGTCAGGCTGACTGGGAACCTATTTATAAGTTAAAAGAGGAAGTCAGCATTCCTGTTATTGGAAATGGAGATGTAAAAAACGCCCAAGATGCGATAGATAAACTTGGCAACTTGGACGGTGTGATGATAGGGAGGGGGACTTTTGGGAATCCTTGGGTGATGAAAGATATTTGTAAAGCTCTAAAGTCAGGCGATACTCATTCAACAATAGATGAAATGCCATTCAAAGAAAAAATTCCTCTCATACTTCATCACTGCGAACTTGCGGTTGAGTTGAAAGGTGAAAAGAGGGGAATGCTAGAGATGCGAAAGCACCTGGCAAGTTATGTTAAAGGAATAGATGGGGCGAAAGAACTCAGGGCTAGATTAGTAAGAGTTGAAACGTTTGACGATGTAAAAGAGATTCTTATCAAACTTCAATCTTGATCCCCGGCCCCATTGTTGAGGTAATGGTTGCGGATGCGATGTAAGTTCCTTTTATTCCAGTTGGTTTTGCTTCCTTAATAGCCTTAAGAATGGTTTCCAGATTCTCCTTAAGCTTTGCTTCACCGAAGCTTAGCTTTCCAAATATCGTGTGAATGTTTCCCTGAGGATCCATCTTGCATTCAATCATTCCTTTATTCAGATCCACTATAGTTTTTTCGATATTCGGCGTGACAGTTCCTGCCTTTGGATTCGGCATCATTCCACGCTGACCCAAGATTTTTGCAACTTTACCAAGGTCTTTCATCAAGTTGGGATGAGCGACCGCAATGTCAAAGTCGATTTTTTCGGAAGCAACTTCCTTTATTAGATCTTCGTTGCCTGCTTTTGTAGCGCCAGCTTTCTTTGCAGCGTCGATCATATCATCAGGAACAAAGGCGGCTACACGGACTTTTTTTCCGGTTCCATGAGGAAGACTCACGGTAATTCTGACTAACTGGTCAGCCTGAGTGGTGTCGGCATTGATTCTTATATGAAGCTCTGCAGTGGAATCAAACTTGGTAGTTGAAAGTTTCGTTAAAAGAGCAGTTGCTTCATCGACTGGATACTTTTTCTTTTCGACTAACGCAGATGCTTCTGAGTATTTCTTGCCGTGCTTTTTAGCTACGGCTGATTTGTCGGACATGATCATAATCGGGAATGTGGTGCAAACGTCTGCCTAAGCGACTCCCACAAATAATAAGAAGAACTGAGTAGATTTTGTAGTATTTAAGTCCTGGACGCAATTATTTCCTCCTCTTTTTACTCTTGTCCTTCCTTTTCTTGGTCTTTGAAGCCTTTTTAGCCACAGCGGCAACCCTCAGCTTAGGTTTAACTTTTGGCATCTTTGGCTTTGGGAACTTGGGAACTTTGCAAATACCGCAGAAAAGAGGGGGTACAGGAGCTTTGTCGTTTCGAGTGCTCATGTATAGAACGAAGCCATACAGAAGCAGAGTTACAGGCATTATCCACCATCCTTCCTCAGCTCCACCAAGAATGATTGTCAACACGATAGATAGTCCAGCCAAGAGTCCTGTCAGGCTTCCGATAACTTTCACGGTATAAATGAAGATAAGAGACGGCACCAAGCGGGAGCTGGAATCAAGTGAATGAACCCAGTGATCATGCCAAAGGAAGATGCAGCCGCCGGTAGCAAAAACTATCAGCAGTCCTACGTACGTTGCACTTGCATAGGATGTACCTGCAAGGACGCTGGTAACTGTGGGTAATGCTGCGACAGTCATCAGCAAAATTCCAATACCCATCATCACGAAGCAGAAGATTGCCTGTGCTACGCGGGATGGATTGGCGTTGGAGCTTACTAAGCTGGCGATTAAAAAGAATGAGAACAGCATGATGAGTACTATTGGCACCAAAAGGCCGTAGACCACACCTACCGAACCAAAGACAGTTGCCAGAGGTTGTTCAACCATAATCGTTTATTGGGGAGGATTAGAAAATAGCTTACGGAAGGCGAATGCTGACTGCACGTTAATTAAATTGCTACATTACAACTTTGTTACATTAATATACATTAGGAAACAGAAGATTCAGAAGAAACAGAGGAATCAGAAGAGTAAGTCTTCAGATTCTGTTTGGAAGTAGTCATCTGCTTCCTCTATTCAACAGTGACTCCCATATTCCTTGCAGTGCCCTCCAAAATTTTCATGGCTTGCTCAACATCATTCGTATTCAAATCCGGCATTTTGATTTCCGCAATCTCTTTAAGTTGTATTTTATTAATCTTGCCAACTTTGGTTTTGTTCGGTTCGCCGCTACCTTTCTGTATTTTGGCTTTCTCCATAATAAGGTTGGCTGCAGGCGGCTGTTTTAATTTAAAGGAGAACGTACGGTCTTCATAAACCTCAATTACAACCGGAATAACCTGTCCCATCCTATCTTTGGTTTTTTCATTAAACTGAGTGCAGAACGCATTTATATCAATCCCGGCTTGGCCGAGAACTGGCCCCAGCGGAGGTGCAGGATTTGCTTGTCCTCCGCGGGCTTGAGCCTTAATAACTTTGGTAACTTGTTTTGCCATTTGTAACTTAAGTGTAATCGAAGTATTCCGCAGTAGGCTACATATGCTGGATATTGGTGTAAAGAAGATTGATAGGGTTTTTGCTCTATGTAAGTGTTGTTGCTATACTCCCTCCAATCCCTTTCTTAAAGAGGCTATGAAGAATTCAACTCTTGCGAGTTATGTAGTTATTGCCGTTTTGGTATCTGGGATTGGTTTAATTCAATCTTTTAACAAAACGGATACTTTTGTCGCTACCTCCTTATCTTTCCCGTTTGGTAATGGTAACGATTGTCAGAATATTAAGTGCGAGAATGGCAGGGAATTCCCTCGATGCGACAATGGAAATCCAATCAACTACTTTGCAGATCCTTGTAGGAATCCAGCAAGCGATACAGAATGCGGTAATGGAAAATGTGAAGAAGGAGAGGCAGATAAATGTATTTGTCCTGATAATAATCTGCAATGCAAAGCTCCTTGTTTAGTTGGATCTTGTCCGCGTGATTGCAAGAATGAGAAACCTATTTGTGGAAATGGAAAATGCGAGGAAGGAGAGGATATGATTTGCCCGCCTTGCGTACCTGGTGGAAACTGCAAGTGCAGTCCTCCTAGATGTCCTAAGGATTGCGGTGGTGGTGGAGGCAGCGACGACGACGATGATGACTCGGATATTGATGATCTAAAACGAGCCTACGAGAAATCGAAAAAGGCAAAGGCGGATGCATGGGATACTTATCTTTCAGCAAAGGAAGATGCGAAGAAGAAATATCTAGATAATAAGAAAAAGTATTGGGGTTCTTATAAGTCTGCCAAAGCAGAAGCCTTTGGAGAGTACAAAGACAAGAAAGCAGAAGCCATGAAGGAATACTTGGATATAAAAAAGGAAGCAGCAAAGGAATATTTAGATGCAAAGAGTTCTGCAAAGGAAGAATATATGGATGCTAGAGCTGTATACGAGGTGGCTAAAGCGGCATACCAAGAGTGTAGGAAAAACGATAAAGGAAATTGTGAATCTGAACGTGATGCTTACAAAGATACGCGTGGCGATAAAAAAGATGCAGCTGCCAAATACATTGCAATCAAGAAAAAAGAAAGGACCAAGTACGAAGATGTTAGAGATGATGCAAAAAAGGAATACCAGGATAGACGCAATGATGATAGAGCCGAATATACAGAAATAAAGGGAGAGAAACGTTCTGAGTATGATGAGAGAAAAGCTGAAGCAAAGTCTGAGTACAAAGAAACTAGAGTCGATGCTCGTGCTGTATATAATGATAAGAAGCAGGACTATCTGGATGCGAAAGCTGCCTACGATAAGGCTAGAGGAAGAAACTAAATACTTTCTATTAATTTTCATGAAAAATATTATTATCGCAATCAGTGTATGTCTAGCAGTCCTTGTAGTTGCAAGTGGTGGCAATGCGGTTAGTTATCGTTTGTCGGATTCGAATCTAAACTTCATTACAATTGCGCATGCCAAGGCCAGTAAATCAAAAATTAAAAAGCTGATTAAAAAGCGTAACAAAGCAAGGTCAGCTAAAGGCAGGGCATACAAAAGAAAGAGGAAATATTGGCAAAGATATTTGGATGTCAAAACGAAAGGCAAGCAAGATTATTTGGATAAAAAAAAGGAAAATTGGAAAAAATATAAGGATGACAAAAAACAAGCCTTCGAAGATTATAAAGAGGAAAAGAAAAATGCTCTTAAGGATTACGAGAAAGCCATTGAAGACGCAAAAGATGTTTTTATAAAAGCTAGAGATGCTGCGTTGAAGATCTATGAAGCTGCTAAAGATTTTTATGAGGCGAAAAAAGCCGCTTATCAGGGGTGCCAAAAAGGAGGAACCGGTTGCCAAGCAGCCAATGATGCATATGTTGCCGCGCGTGAAGCAAGAAATGCAGAGGCTATAAAATATTCCAATGCGAAAGCAGGATTAAAAGCTCAATACTTAGCTGCAAAAGATCGGGCGAAGAAGGAGTATAAAAAGCGAAAGAAAAAAGCTAGGCCTGATTACGAAAAGAAGAAGAAAAAATTGAGAAAGGACTATGATAAAAATAAGGAGAAAGAAAAGAAGAAATATCTGGATAAGAAGGCCAAAGCTCGTGCTAAATATGATAAAGCCAAAGCATCTTATGCAAAAGCAAAGGCCAAATACAATGCGGCAAAGGCTGCCCTTAAAAAGGCAAGAGGATAATATTGTCAATCACAATTAATCAAAGCAGTTGCTACAACGGCCGTTAACTCTATCTCCCCTTATCTGTTATGAAAAAACTCATTCTCACCGGCAGCCTGTGCATTGCAGTGATTGCGGTTGCAAAGTTCGGATACATTATCGATTATCGTTTGTCGGATGCTAATTCTGTTGTTGTATTGCGAGTCCAAGCTGGCCCGTCACGCGATACATTACAATCGTTAAGAAAGAAAGTTGAGGCTGCAAAAAGGGAAAAGCGAAGATTGTGGTCCATGTATAAGTCTACCAAGATTAAAGAAAAAGAAAGGTATGAAACAGCAAAGAAAGTATCCTTCGATAAGTACAATAAAGCTAAGGCGACAATACTCAGTAAATACAAAGATGCTAAGGCGAAAGCTAAGAGCGATTACGATACCAGAAGAAAAAAAGAGTGGAAGATGTACAAAGGTAGAAAAAAAGTTGCATGGGACAAATATCAGAATGCAAAAAAAAACTATACAGAAAAAAAGGAATCATATAAAAAATGCAAAGTCCATAATACAGAATTTGATTGCCGTGCTCTACGTACGGAATACAAGGAAGCTAGACGGAAAAGAAAAGATTATAAATACCACTACAATGCTACTAAAGATCCTAATGATCCAAACTCTTATAGGGCCAGATATGACAGAGTAAAGGCCAAATTCAAGTCTAATTACGAAAAAAAACTCAAAAAAGGAGCAATATTATAGAGTGAAGCAGAATAAAAGAGATGAATATGATAGGCGAAAGGCTAAATTGATATCACGGTATGTAAGAGAGAAAAAATATATAAAGCAGGAATATGAATCTAATAAGAAAAAGGCAAAAGAGAGGCATAGCAAGAGAAAGCAAAAAGCCCGAGAAGATCGTGATAAAGTGATTAATTCAGTTCGTAAAACCTATCAAAAATTCAAGAAAAAATATGAAGAAATTAAAAGGATATACGAAAATGCAAAAAAAGCGCACGAAAAAAGAAAAGTGCAAGATGAGTAGAATGGACAGAATGCAGAGTTGTCAATCACAATTAATTTTATCAGTTGATAAAATGCCCATTGATCCTGTTTTCCCCTCAATTATATGAAAAGAATAGCTCTTATAACCACAGTGCTTATTTGTGCTATGGCTGCTGGATCAGTATTTTTAGCAGGTCCTCAAATGGCAAATGCCGCGAATTACTATGACGTATATCCTCCTTATGTTTCTTGCTTAAAGCAGGGCAGTAATTCCGATCTTCCAAACTGTGAAGAATGCCTTGGTGAAATGTGCAAAGAGTATATGAATAGTGATGATCCTTTTGGTAATGCTATGAACGAGTGTAAGGAGTATTGTTATGACGTATATCCTCCATATGTGTCTTGCTTAAAGCAGGGCAGTAATTCCGATCTTCCAAACTGTGAAGAATGCCTTGGTGAAATCTGCAAAGAGAACATGAATAGTGATGATCCTTCAGGGATTTCTATGAACGAGTGTAAGGAGTATTGTTATGACGTATATCCTCCATGTGATATTTGTGAGAAAAGAAAATGCAAAAATGATGAGAATTGTTTTGCGGCACACCAGAGTAGGTGCTTCACGAGCGATGATGGACAACAGGGATGGACAGGGTGCGGTGAAAGTGGGGCTGGCTATATTTGTGATGTTTGCAGAGGTAAAAGCTGCGATGGAGGGCATTGTTTTGCCAGAACACTGCATGCATGCTCCACAGACCATAATCCGCATGGCAAGTGGAAGAAGTGCAAAAGTGGCGGCGGCGGAGGTTCTAAATGTACTAATGCAAAGAAGAAAATGTGCATGAAGGACTCAGGAAAAAAATGTGTTGTTGAGAATAAAAAAGCAAAATGTAAAAAGAAGGATGATGGTGGAGGCGGAGATGATCTTTGTTCAAAGAAAGACAGAACAGGATATTTTGACAGAGATGAGTGTGTTAGAAGATATAAATCAGTAAAGGATGATCCCAATAGTGGTTTTAAACTTTGCAAGCGCGATGGGTGGCCTTATGTTGTGATGTTTGAGAATACCGGATTCAGGGTTGGGTGTTCCAGACATCCAAAGGGAGATCTTTGTTCTCCGAATGCTATACGCTTAATATGTCCTGTGGAATCAGACGATTATAAAGATGATGGTGGATCTTCTAATATCGATAAACTGAAAAAGGAATACAAGGATGCCAAAAAAGCAAAAAAAGATGCTTGGGCAAACTATCTTAAAGTAAAAGAAAAAGCTAAATCCGCCTTCAAAACCTCAAAAAAAGATGCCTGGGAGTCTTATTTAGACAAAAAAGCTGATGCCCTTAAGACTTACAAAGATAAGAAGGCAGAAGCAAAGAAGAAATATTTAAAAACGAAGAAAAATTATAGAGACGATTATTTGGATTCAAAAAAGGCTGCCAGAGTGAAATATGATGATATTAAAGCTTCATATGAAGTTGCAAGAGCTGCATACAAGAAATGCAGGAAGGATGGAGGAAGCAAAAAAGACTGTAAGGATAAGCGCGACAAATACAAAGATTTGCGTGATGATAGAAATGAAGCCTTGAAGGACTATAAAGAAATAAAAGCCGACGCCAAATCTGCATACGAGTCGAAGCGGGATGAAGCAAAAGAGGCTTATGTGGAAACTAGAGATGCCGCAAAGAAAACTTATCAGGGTGATAAAAAGAAAGAGCGTTCTAAGTATGATGAGACTAAGTTAGAGTTAATGGCTACGTATAAAGGCAACGTGGGTAATGCACGCGGAAATTATGATGAATTAAAAAAGATCTACCTAAAAGCAAAAGAGGCTTACGATAAAGCAAGGGGGAAATAATCGTTAATAATTCTGTCAATCGCAATTAAATCTACTTCTAAGTAAAATCCAACGTAAGTTTACCCCTTCCTCGACATGAAAAAAGTTTCTTTTGTGATCGCAATGCTAATTAGTGCTATAGCTGTTGGATCGGTTTTCTTTGTGAATACTGAATCAGCGAGCGCCGCCGATGGAGGTAATCAATTATTGGCTGGGTCCGATGACATTCCGGATGTAGATGATGATGACGACGATGATATTGCAGCCCTTAAGAAAGCTTATAAGGAAGCTAAAGTAGCAAAATCCAAAGCCTGGAAAACATACAAATCAGTAAAATCCAGTGGAAGGAAAAAGTATGATAAAACAAAGAAGTCAGCTTGGAAAAAATATCTCTCGGAAAAAGAGTCGGCTTTCGAGAGATACAAAGATAGAAAAAAGGATGCTAAGAAAAAATATTTAGATAAAAAGAAAAAGGCGAGAGATAAGTATGTGGGAATAAAAAAGAATGCCAGAGGAGAATATGATGCAGAAAGGAAGTCATACGATAAGGCCAAAAAAGCATACAAAAAATGCAGAGATGACGGTGGAAGCTCCAAAGATTGCAGGGAAGAGAAGGACACATACTTGGATGCTCGTGAGGATAAAAGCGCAGCTTCGCAGAACTATAATGAAATAAAAGGAAAGGCCAAGTCTGATTACGAGTCGAATAGAGACAAAGCAAAATCTGACTACGTAAAAGCCAGGGATGCAGAAAAGAAGAAGTACGCAGCTAGCAAGAAGGAATCACGATCAGAATATGATAAGAAAAAATCTGATGCTAGATCCGATTATGATGATGCGAAAGAGGGATCAAGAGCTGCTTACGATAAGGCCAAAAAAGCTTACAAAAAAGCGAAGAAAGCTTACGATAAAGCGAGAGGGAAATAAGAATTAATGATTAACCGTTATTAATGATGTCAAGTACAATTCGTCTCATCTCTTGGTAAAATGCTCCTTAAATTGAGCTAATCTTTCTTCTTTCATGAAAAAAGCGTTTGTTATACCAGTAGTACTATTCGTTTTATTTGCATTCTCAGAGACAAAAACTGCGTATGCTTTCGAGATGTGCGAAGGCCCATGTGCTCAATGCAATTACACTAAATGTGGATCCGGAGAAAGTTGTTATGCAAAAGGATTATTTAATGCAGCGATTTGCAAAAGCCGTGCTGGTTACCAAATGTGCAGGAATTCATCTGGAAAATGCCAGGATAGCGGTGTTGGTGGTTCCTTATGCGACGCTTGTAAGGATCACGAATGCGGCTCTGGTAGTTTTTGCGTTACAACCAAAACTGTTCACGGCCAGTACAAGGCGAGATGCGTATATAGATCAATGAAAGGTCCGGTGAATATGGACCGTGCTCGCGTTTGCGATCCAGCGGGATGGTGCGCGGCTTGCATCGGCAAAAAATGCTCAAGTGGCCAGACTTGCTATGTTAACTACAATGACTTAAGGCCCGCATGCAAAGCTAAAGTCACACAGCATTATACTAAATGCAAAAATAAGACTGGATCTTGCGCAAAATGCCCTGATTGCGATGGCAGACAAAAGTGCTATAAAGAGAAGGGCACAAAGCAGGTTTTTTGCATGACTGATTTTCATCTCAGGTACAAGAAATGCAGCAAGAGCGAAATGAAGAAAGCGCTCAAGTCAGCTTACAAAAAAGCAAAAAGCGAGAAATCAAAAGCATGGTCCGCTTATAAGTCGAAAAAAAAGGAAGCGAAGGCTAAATATGAAGAAGTAAGAAAATTAGCTTGGGATACTTATAAAGTCATCAAGAAAGATGCTTTTAATAAATACAAGCAAACAAAGGAGGGCGCAAAAAAACTTATCTAGATAAGAAGAAAAAAGCGAAGGATAAATATTTGGGTATAAAAAACCCGGCAAAAAAGAGATATGAAAATGCTAGGAAAGCTTATGAAAAGTCCAAAGTTGCATATAAAGAATGCAAAGATGCTGGAGGTAGTTCAAGCAAATGCAAGGACAAGAAGAACAAATACAAAGCTGATCGCAACAAAAGAAACGAAGCTCTTGAAGATTATAAAGAAAAAAGGAGCCGGGCTAAATCAGAATACGAATCCACGCGCAATAGCGCCAAAAAAGATTACGAAAAAGCACGCGATGATGCCAGGAAGGTATACAGCGACATCAAAAAGAATAAAAAGAAGGACTACGATAAAGTTAAAGCTGATGAAAAGAAAAAGTATGAAGATGCAATCAAAGATGTCAAAAAGGACTATAATAGTAAGAAGAAAGCTTACGAAAAAATTAAGAAGGATTACGAGAAAATGAAGTAATCTCTAAATCTTATTTAGTCAGCTTCTCTATCAAATCAAACATCTCATCCTCATAGTTTTTTGCTAGATGGAATTCAAACAACCTGTTTCTGACTCTAACAAATACTAATCTTTCTTCTCCGATCCCGGGGTCGGAGAAAGACAGCAAATTTCTTTCTGCTCGCCCCTCTCGTTTCTGAGTTTCGTCTATAAGGTCTTTAACTTGGGGAGTGAAAGAAACATGGAGAGCTTCTTTAAGTGATAAGAAGTAGATTTTAACTTTAGGAGACTCTGACCATGCTACAAATCCGGCGCGATCCGAGTCTTTTATAAGTGCTCGGGACTGAACAGGCGTTCCATCTTTAATAATCATGGAAAGTAAATTCTGCTCATCTGAGTGCTGGAATTTGTATTGCTCACTCACAAGAATTTCCAGAATATTGGGTGCCTTGGCAGTTTCAGCTTTCTGATTTTTTTTGGCAAGCCTGGGCTGAGGTCTTTGTTGAGGCTGGTTTTGTGCTTGAGGCTTGGTGGCAACTTCAGGAAGCTTAGCTGAAGTAAAAAATACATCAGCTGTGCTTATGGCGAGCAGTATCACGATCAGCCCCAAAGTCACTATTGGCTTGTTCATAGCATGAATATTGTAGTACCAAACTTTAGCAAATCCTATGCTATAATCGGATCCCATGGCAATCCAAAGACAGACCAGATCCTCTCATCCTGTGCAACCAGGCAAAACAGCGCGAAATAACGATGTTTTTGAGCAGACTTTGCGTCCCAAAAGCTTAAGCGAGTACATAGGTCAGAGTGATATTAAAGGTCATCTTTTGGTCCATTTAGAGGCTGCAAACAAGAGAAATGAGCCGATGGGGCATGCTTTGCTTCATGGCCCCCCAGGGCTTGGAAAAACCACTCTAGCGCACATTATTGCTCGAGAAATGGGCTCTCAGGTCAGAGTCACCACAGGTCCTGCAATAGAAAAGCCGGGAGATCTGGCTTCATTGCTTACAAACCTGGAATCGGGAGATGTTTTGTTCATTGATGAAATTCACAGGCTTCGTCCCGCCATTGAGGAAGTCTTGTATAGCGCCATGGAAGACTTTGTGCTGGATCTTGTTATTGGGAAAGGTCCGACTGCGAGATCTATGAGGTTAGAACTCAAGCCTTTTACCTTAGTCGGAGCAACTACCAAGGCCGGATCAATTTCAGCTCCACTCAGAGATAGATTCGTCCACAACTTCAAGCTTCAATATTACTCGGAAATAGAAATGGAGCAGATTGTAGAAAGGACCGCAGGAATTTTGGAAGTGGAATTGGAAGAAAGCGTATCAAATCGTATTGCACTCAGTGCTCGCGCGACTCCAAGAATTGCAAACAGGTTAGTAAGGGCAGTCAGAGACTTCGCACAGGTGAATGATGAGCCAAAAATTTCTTATGACAGAGTTATTGAAACCTTGGAATCTCTTGGGGTAGATGATAGGGGACTCGATAAAACCGATCGAGAGATACTGAAGGCGATTATTGAGAAATTCGCAGGCGGTCCGGTGGGCTTAAGCACGCTTGCAGCTGCAACATCAGAGGAAGAACAAACTTTGGAGGATATGTATGAACCATACCTTCTTCAGCAAGGCTATTTACAGCGTACGCCGAAGGGGAGAACGGTAACTCAATTAGCTTACGAACTTCTGGGACTACCTATTCCGACTGATGTACAACGGGGACTGTTTTAAATTCATACTATGACTCCTCAAACTATCGGACTAATCATCGGCGGACTGGTACCGGCATTGTTATATGGCTTCTCCGGAATGTTTGCTAAAGCAAGTAATGAAGCAGGGATAAGCGTTGGAATTTATTTGCTGATAATTGGAATATCTATTGCCGCACTTGGAGGAATTAGTGCAATTTTTGATACGAACCACACTCTGAATATGAAATCAGGAATGCATGCGCTTGGGTTTGGCATAACATGGGGTATTGCATCCGGACTTATCGCCATTGCTCTTACAAAATACCACTCGCCGATCAGCCAACTGGCTCCTTTGTATAACTTGAATACATTAGTGACCATAGTTCTTGCCCTTTGGATCTTTTCTGAGTGGAACCAAGTCAAAGTTCCCCAGTTACTCTTCGGATCGTTGCTAATTGTAGTAGGTGGAATATTCGTTGCCAGGGCTTAAAGTGCTGTACATACACTGTATGTACAATGTACATACACTTGTCTGAACCGCAGATAGCGCAGATAGCGCAGATTACGCGGATAATTAGAATAGTTCGTTGATAGTGTTATTCAACTTGTCCTCAAAAACCTTTCTGGAGTATTTGCTGGCAGCACTAAGCATCAAATCTTTATGAAAAACATCGGGATTGAAGTTAGTAAGTACTTTTGCCAGCGAGTCAGAAGAAAATTCATCAAAAAATGATCCGGTTCTGCCCTCAGAAATTGTTTCAAGAGCACCTCCACCTCTAAATGCGATCACGGGTGTGCCTTGCGACATAGATTCGATGGGAACTAGTCCAAAATCTTCTTTGCCGGGGAAGATGATAGCTTTTGCATTTGCAACAATGTCTTTAAGTTCATCATTTTCACGATAACCATAAAACTCGATAGTCGGTCCTGCTATTTTTTTAAGTTTATTAATCGCCGGACCTTCTCCGACAATCTTTAAATACTGTTTAGTTTTGTTACAGGCCTCAATTGCCAAATCAATTCTCTTGTAATCAACCAAAGTTGAAACAATTAAGAAGTAATCTGGATTCTCCATTCCGAAATCCGAACCCGAACCCGAACCCGATTCAAGCCAGCTATCATCAACAGGCGGATACAAGACTTCGCTTTCTCTTCTCCAATATAATTCAATGCGTCTTTGTACTTCTTTGGAAGCGGCAAGCAGTTTGTCAGGTCTGGCTGAGGACTCGGTGTCCCAAACTCTAAGTTTGTGAAATATTCGTTCCAGGTATCTTCTTTTTATCGGACCGAGCATTCCTTTTCCCGCGCGATCAAGCACATCATGAGTTCTGTCCCAGAGGTAGCGGGCAGGGGAGTGGACATAGCAGAGGTGCTTAGGCTTTCCATTGGTTATAATTCCATGGGCAAATGCGGAGGATGAAGAGATAACCAGATCAAATTCACTAAAATCCCAAGATTGCACAGCCTCAGGAAATTGGTTTAAGTATCTATGATGATTATTGGAGCGGAATTTGCGCTCAGGAGTCCTTACACGGCTCTTTGGGAACCAATCTCCGAGCTTCTTTTCATCATAAAGAAGCGTGTAAATCGGAGCCTCTGGGTACATCTCAGAAATAATCTTAAATACCCGCTCAGCACCGCCGCGCATGGTTAATAATTCGTGTATTAAAGCAACTTTCATTGTTGTTATTATAGAGGTAAGTATTGATGATAAGATATTATTATAGACATAACTCTGTACCATGATTTAATGATATTGTTTGTTGTTATCTGTGGTGGTAGCCTTTCATTCCTTATCTTCTAACTAACTTGGTTATGAAAAAAGGCATTTTTCTACTCTTGGCTATTTCAGTTGGATCATCTGTTATGTTCTTTTATCAGGCAAGTGCTGTTCAGGCAATTACCAAAGAAGTAGAGGAAAATACAGATCTTGTTATTGCAGATTATGACCGCATTATAATAGAGAACGTCATGCCGCTTAGAAATGATAAAGCAATATCATCTTCTTTGCGCAAGGAAGCAAAATCAATACTTAAAGCTCATGAAAATATGATGTCTGCAAAAACAATTAGAGAGAAAACGCATAGAATTAACAAGCTCCAGATTGCTCTTCACGGATTCATTTGGCGTTACTGATGCTGGGATGATGCATGGTGGTGCTTTAGGTAAAGAAGGGCTATTTGAATTATTAAGAGGGAATGTTGGAAGTACAGTTGAAGAAACAATTGATGTTGTACTTAGGAATGCGAATGAAAAGGGAGCTTTTGATGATATGACGATGTTTGGGGTTGGGTTAAATCAAGTTAAAAGCTCATGAACTAGGGCAATCTTCATGGTATATTATTCATTGTTATTGGCCCTTCGACTCAATTTTGCTTCGCATAATTTCAGGGCAAGCCACTTTAACCTCCCTAAGCGCTGTATCGCTTCCATTCCATATGCTTCTAAAATGAGCTTTTGCTGTGTAACAATCGTTATACAAATGTTTGACATTGCCAAAGGCATTCTGCTATCATATATACATGATTCTAAAATCACTCAAACATGCTTCTACAAGAGAATTGCTTCACAATTTCTCTAAATTCAAGGATGGTAATTTTCTAACGGTCGTAATGAACGGTAGCAAACCATGCGGTATATTTCTGCCATTTGATGAAGGAATCCTTAGTTTCCTCCAAAATTTTGTTAAAAAAACGCCATCTCAAAAAAGAGCAGAAAAAGCCCTGGCGGAATACCATAGAGGTCAGGTAGCATCACTTGAAGAATTGGAAAAGAAATATGGCTAAATCATTCTTCATTTTTTCAAGGAGCGCAGAGCGCGATCTCAGTAAGCTCGGCACTGAGGTTCGTCGTCAAATCTTAAAGAAGCTCCGATGGTATTCTGAACTTGAGGATCCAATGGATTCAGCGGAACCAATCAAAAATGAACCTCCGCTTACGCATCGATTTAGGTTCGGTGGATGGCGCGTATTTGGTGTATGGTTACAGCGTGAACAACAATTTCTTGTTACTGAAATTAAGCGCCGAGGTCAGGCATATAAGCAGAAGAGGAGATAACGCCTACCTTCTCAAAATATCCATCCGACCATCCTTCGATTAGGTCCTTTTCTGATGCAGTGATTTCGATCCCCCTTTTTATTTTCCAGAGGACAAGCATGAACTTTAAGTATTCATCGTTCAATGCGAGATTATGGTTCCACCTCTTGTCGTTACTAAACTGTGACAGCAATACGTTGCCATCTTCGAATGATTCCTTAACTACAAGATCCATACCGAGAGAAGCAACAGTCCCGTCTGCATGTGAGAGCATTTCCATAGCTAAACGATGTTTGTCAGATTTACAAGTCTGGAGATGTTCCAATGCTTGATCAGGATCATCTTTCCACGCAGACTTTGTATTCTTCACCATCCATTGTATTCGAGCTAGGTGGTAACCGGTCGGTACGAAACATGGTGGTACAATCGTTGGAAGAACCAAGTATGCAACCAAAAACATAACATATAAACCTAACAATAGTGTGGGTACAGCGAGGAAAGTGCCTGTTATCAACAGTATTTTTTTCATTTTCGAAGAATAGTTTTTGCAATAGGATAAAACTCCTGCTGAATCTGCGATCCCCGATCAGTAGGCCCCGGATTATTTCGAGGTTTTCTAGGGGGTTGGTTGTAGAGAGTTCCAATAATTTCCGGCCGATCAGACAGATCGATCACAGGCATCCACTGGTCAATGATTTCTCGTATTCTTGCTGCTGCAAAGAACACACTGTGCTTTGGCTTTACAACGTAGTTGTATAGATATTCTTTTGGTGTCTTGTTAATGTATTTTTGTGAAAGTTTAGAATCGTTTGGATTTGGATTGTAATACCCAATCCTGATCAAGCCCCTAGCTGTTTCAAGTTTTACCTGGGCAATGCCGACTGATGAGTTCCAATTAATCGTGCAGAGAAGTATTTTTTCTATTATGTCTTCCAATGGAAGCATTCTAGCGATTTCATCAACAATAATTGCTCCAAGTGTAATTGAATCTATTCCAAAATGATTTGCTGCCTTAAGAATGATCTCGCGGTGTGGTTTGAGTTTGGTAACCACCCGTTGCTTCGTTGTACGTCGGAAACCATCTATAACTATGATATCATCAATCCTCTTCACTGATTCCTCTAGAAATCTATTATAGTCCCTGAAGTAGCGCCTCAAACCAAGTATGGAGTTTATTAAACTGGATTGATCCAGAGAAGCAAACAACTTGTATGATGAAAGGGAAAGATAATCAAGATTATCCTCTTCCATTGTGTTTGGATTTGTTCGCAAATATGATCCTGCTCCGGCACGAACAACATGAACACTATCAATCTTATTCTGTTTTACTAGTTTAACCGACTCATCGAGAGAATACGTCTTTAGTGTGTCTGAGCTAAAGACAAGATTCTTGCCCTTAATATCCGTGACAACGAAGGTTATTTTCATAAGGGAAATTATATCATAGGATCGTCTGTAACCTTATGGAAATTTTGGCAACCTCCTGCGGAGGTTGGTGGGTCAGGTGGGGCCGGCTACGTCTGCAACTACGCCGAGCCCTGGGTATAACCATCGCGGCGTAGCTGTAAGCGAAGCCGGATGGTGGGGGTTGCTGCAAAAAATTCGAACAGATTTTAGCGAATGAGGCGGCGGCTGCGCGCGCACCGGAAAACCAGCCGCCGCCCACCGTTTCGGCACGATTTCGCAATGTTCCTTGATGGCAAATTCTCGCAGCTCAGCAAGCTGAGCTTCAATGGAGAGAGCTTGTCGCTCTTCTTGTTCTGTGGATTTCCGACAGTAGATGATGTATTTCATCAAACAAAAGTCTATCAGAAAAAGTTGCGGTGCCGTACAGGAAGAAGAACGCGCTGCGCTGGGAGCCGCGTCGCGGCTGGGGGGCGATTGCAAATCGCGCCAGTTTTCGCACTTGGTGGGTCAGGTGGGGATCGAACCCACGGCCAATAGGTTAAAAGCCTACTGCTCTACCACTGAGCTACTGACCCAAGTATTAAAACTTAGTAAAGATCAATTTAAAGGACCGAGCAGCTTATTTATCACGCCGCAGCAGGCTGCGGCTAGGCACTGAGCTACTGACCCAAGGACTTATACTTACAAAGAACAATTATGAGGACCGAGCAGCTTTTTATATTTACGCCGCAGCAGGCTGCGGCTAGGCACTGAGCTACTGACCCAAAGAACTTTTCCACTCATATTATACGTGAAATTCTGAATATTTGAAGAATTACTATTTATTCTTTTTCTTCTTCCTTGGCTTTGATCTCGCCCCATCCAAATCAATCTGAACCAGATCTCTTTCGGACTGGGTATGATAATCCTTAGGCTGACCATGTACACATGACATGCAGAGATCGCTGGTGTCTTTTCTGATTGCCTCAGCAACTCCCGGAACAGGAAGGAATCGTACAGAATCGACTCCAAGTTTTTCAGCGATTTGATCCAGCGCCCATTGGGGCAAGCATCCATCCTCATCATACGGCGGAACATTGTATTCAAGAAGCTTTGGAATAAAGAGCTCCTTAACAGTTCGGATATCGATTGCCTTGGCACATATTCCCAGAATTGGAGGACAGCAGAATCTGAGGTGAATCTCTCTGGCCTTCGCTTTCTTAAGATCTTTCACAAGTTTTTCTATAGTCTTTCCTCTTACAAAACTGTCTTCAACAATAATAACAATTTTATCTTCAACTTCCTCCTCGTTAACAATGTGTTTTTTGCCCTTCTTGGTTTGTTCAATAAAAGTCCTGCCTTTGAGTTTTGGATTACGCGTAATTGCATTGCCATTTGGAAACATTTGAAGAGCGTCAGAGTAACCCGAGGCTCCTGCCCTTGCCGACTTTGGCACAGGGGCAATGACAATGTCAGGCATATGCGGGCCGAACTGTGCCTCATCTTGTTTTGCAAGTATGGCTCCTGCGCGATTGCGCGATTCTCTAACACCGGTGCCATCAAATTGAGAAGAGACATTCGCAAAATAGATCCATTCAAAGAAACAATGCTTAGGTTCAGGCGCAGAAATTTGAATTGGATTTGGATACAGTCCCATGGAATGCACCATCCCCCCTGGAGTAACATTATGACGTCTGGCATCAGGTGAAGAACTGGCAACGTTTTCTGAGTAAATCATAAGCCGCTGTTGATCGTCGATTGTATATCCCAACGGTCTTGTTCCCCATCTGTCCCGGTGCGCAAAAATGGACGGAGGCAGGTCTCTTTTCGGATCTCCTTTATGGACAACAACAATGTTATAAGCTCCCTCGGCTTTTACATCGACGTGTGCAAATGCCTCGCCCATTATTTCCTCGAGCGCATTTCTTTCGGATTTTTGCATACCTTCGATTACTAATCTGAGGAGAGTTTGCGTGTCCACAACTTCATCTTCTTCTTTGAGATTGGTAAAGTTCGAAAGATTACCATTCCAAAGCATTGCCAAAGAGCCGTCTGGGCTTTCCATTGGCTGTGCATATCTTTTGTCGATCTTCTTTCTATCCTTTTTCTTCTTTTTCTGCTTTTTCTCGTGTTCTCCACTTGTGTGATAAAGAGTCTGGCAAAACGCTGCTCTAGTTTTGCCAATATCGTCAAAATCATCAAGTTCATTTTCTATACATCTAATTGGCCCCAAGAAGTGTTCAATATTAAAACGATTCATTCTGATATCTTCTTGAACATATCCCAGGCCCCATCCATGCTGGCCTCTATGCTCAAGCGCCAGTCCTCCCAGATATGCGTCTATTGCAAGATTTTCGCTATCTCCACGATAGTCATAAATTGCAAACACGCCGCATTTTTCACCTGTTTCACGCATAGAAAGTAAGTAATTCTACACGTGTTTTGGCGCTAGAAAACCAAATTCTCTGCGGAATTGTTGACAATAAGGCTTAAGCGATTAGTCTGTCTGCATGCAAAGTCCAGATGCCAAACACGACGAAATAGTGGAAGCAACGGAAGTTGCTCCAGGGGTTGTGCACACGCATAGCACTAAGCCTCCAACTGGTGAGGTAACAAGTGAGAGGCTTTTAAGAGGTGAGTGCTTGATACCCGCTGTTACTGCTTTGGCAGGACCTGCACGTGGTGAGCCATGGGTTACATTGTCTGAGGATGCCAGGCATTTGATAAAGGCTCGATTACAAATCGCAAAACAGCCAGGCAACAATGGACAAGTGAAAATAGCCGGACAGCCATATGGTACTGCATTTCTTTCAAGAGCTCTTGATGCTGCGGAAGGCAGATTAAACATGGGGAGGGTCATTGATAGTGAAGCTACTGTTTAATTACCAATTATTCTTATGTGGAGTGGATTCAATAGACAATTCCCAGAAACAGCAGAACAGAATCGACGTGCTTTGGAAAGAAACGCAGGAAGAGCTGAAGAAATACACGGGGATGAAGGAGAAGTTGCAGATTTACCAGCTGAAAGAAGTCAGGTTGCCAAACAAGTTGCTGCGACAACGGAGCGAACTGAGGAATAGGCATTTGTTAGTGTAATATGAGATTGCATGATAGATTCCCATTGCCATTTAGCCGACCGAAAATTTCGTTCAGATTTAGGTCAGGTCATAGACAGAGCCAAGCAAGCCGGTGTTTCTACTCTTATAACAATCTCAGACACTCTAAAGGAAGGACAGGAGTGCATTAAGATTTGTGATAAGTTCGACAATGTTTATTGTGTTGTTGGGGTCCATCCGCATGCTTCTAAGAATTGGGTGGAAGGGGATGATGAAAGATTGATGAAGATGGTTTCGTCGGAAAAAGTGGTTGCGATAGGGGAGATTGGACTCGACTATTACTACGACAACTCACCGCGCGATGTGCAGAAGAAAGTTTTTGAAGCAGAGCTTCAAATTGCAAAAGATTTGAATGTTCCGGTTGTAATTCATTGTCGCGATGCCCTAAACCAGTCGTCCGCCGAAGCGGACTCCGGTTCAGGGCAAGCTATTGATGACCTTAAAAAAATTATTGATAGGGTCAGTTACGAGCGTATTGTCATTCATTGTTGTACGGAAAAGTGGGAAGACGTCAGCGATCTTGTCAGCAGGGGATTCATGCTCGGTTTCACTGGCATTGCAACGTATGCAAAATCAGAACACATCAGAGAAGTAATCAAAAACTGTCCGCTAGAGCAGATGATGGTCGAGACGGATTCGCCTTACTTGGCTCCGGAAGCTCATCGAGGAAAAAGGAATGAGCCCGCGTTTGTTGTTGAAGTTGCAAAACTTATTTCTGAGCTTAAGGGAGTGGAATATGAGGAGGTCGATCGGGTGACGGAGAAGAGTACGATGGATTTCTATAACATTAACTAATTATTCAAAAGAGATCTTGCAAATTTACCCGTTCATTCGTAGGATTTACCGGTAGCTCAAGCGGATGTAGCTCCCCACTTCGTCCGCCTCAGGCGGACTACGAGGGGCAGGTCAGGATCTCCTGGTCTGAGATGCTATGATAGTACACACTTTGCGGATGTAGCTCAGTTGGCTAGAGCGTCGCCTTGCCATGGCGAAGGTCGCGGGTTCGACCCCCGTCATCCGCTCCAACCTGCGTAGCAGGTTGCCGACCGAAGCTTGCCCTCAGGCGAGCGCAGGTTGGCGATTCTGTGAGGTCCTGCTACTTCGGTTGGCAGGCCATATTTCATGCGGGATTAGTACAGTGGTAGTACGCGGGCTTCCCAAGCCCGAAAGGCGGGTTCGATTCCCGTATCCCGCTCCAGCCTACGCAGTAGGCTGTCCGCCGAAGTTTTAGCGTAGGCGGGCATTCGTTGATATTACGATTTGTGCCTATTGCTTCGGCTGGCAGGCCATTCCCCTTAAGTTGACTTTATGGGCTTATTGAAGCCAAAAGTACTCGATCAAAATCGGTTTTTGAGGTATAATAGTCTGATGATTAAACATAAAGCCTTCATCGTTGCTCTGGTGGGTACATTGTATTGTGCCGTGTTTGTTTGTTTCCTTGTGCTTCCACAAGGTCAATCTGCATCAGCTTATCAACTTTCAGGTCCTGCTAAGACAAATCCGCACAAAGTAAAGCAAGTAAAGGGCAAAGTGCCTCTAATCGAACCTCTGGATGTTGGAGGAACTACATCCATTGTCTACGATCCTACAAAACCGCTAGAGCCTTTCTTTCGATATTTCACTAACAGTTATGAGTGGATTTTGGCGGTTGCAGTTGGAATAGTGACTCTTTGGATCCTGATTTGCGGTGCGGCAATTATGACAACAGGGGATCCAAGCAAAACGTGGAAAAATCACATTATTGCCGCAATCATTGGAGCAATTGTCCTCACATTCTTTGATGTAATTTTACGCTTAATGAATGCATGGTTCTTCCGGTAAATATGAAAAAATTAATATCAATATTAATTGGCACAATACTTATCCCGACTGCTGCGGCTGCTTGTAATGTACCTCTTGCAGATCCGTGCAGGTTTATAGGAGGTTGCGCATGTCGAAACGATGTTTTAAATGCTATACCGCTTATAGTTGATACTTTAGTTGCAGTTGCAGCCGGAGTATCCATAATGTTCATTATTGTAGGTGCGTATCAATTACTGATATCTGCGGGAGAAGAAGGGGCAATTGGAAAAGGAAAAATGTCGATCGTATTTGCGCTCGTTGGTTTAGGAATAACCATGGTTTCTCAAACTATTGTTGCGTTCGCTATTGCACAGTTTGGAGGTTTACAAACAAGTGGAGATCCAATTTTTGCTTTCATGGGATTGGCAGTTAGAGCGATGACCGGAACTTTTAATGCGGTCTTCGTAATCATGATGATATTTGGCGGATTCAAGATGGCGTTTGCACGTGGAAATGCAGATGAGTTTAGTAAATCGCGCGGAATTCTTATTTGGGCTTGCATCGGTGCAATTTGTGTAAATGTTGCCCGCGCTTTGGTTAAAGCTGTAATGAATCTACCTATCTAGATATGAGTAACCTGTTTGCAATATTAGGCTTGGGAATAGAGAAGGCTTATGCCGCTGGTGCTTATAATGCTTTTAGCAAGTACTGTTCAACTCTTCATGGAGGCTGTGGTTCTGGAGCTATCGGAGGAAAGAAATTTTTGGCTTGGCTTGCGGATAATGTTGGTGACTTCTTTGGTTTCTTGGTCGCAGGAGGTGCTGTAATTGCGATTATTTATGGAGCGATTAGCATTGGTGCTTCTGGAGGAGATGACACAAGGAGAGAAAGTGGAAAGAAGGTAATTATATATGCGTTAATCGGATTGATATTGGCGATTGCTGCAGAGGCGATAATTAGTTTTATTAGTAATTTTGTTGGTAGTATTTAAAGAGGAAACAGAAGAAATAGATGAAGCAGAAGAATCAGAGGATTCATTGTTGTAGAATAATCATAACATCAATAGTACGGGCTCTTCTGTTTCCTCTGACTCGCCTGTTTCCTCTGTTTCCTTTATGTAATTAGATGACAAACATATTATCTAGCTCTAATCTATCCATATGTCCCGCCAATATATTAATACAGCCATAGATTATCCAAATGCTGCCCCGCATATGGGGCATGCTATGGAGAAGATTCTTGCAGATGTATGTGCCAGATGGTTTAGATTACGGGGAGATGAAGTTCGTTTTCAAGTTGGGACTGACGAGCATGGTATCAAGATTCAGAGAACAGCCGAAAAAGAGGGTGTGACACCTCAGGAACTCGTTGATAGAAATGCGGTACTCTTTAAAGACTTATTTGATAAGTTGAATATCTCCTATGATTTCTTTGTTCGAACATCAAATAAAAAAATCCATTATCCGACGGTTTTGGAAATGTGGAAGAAGCTTGCGAAAGATGGATGGCTTGAGAAGAGGTCTTATACGGGTTTATATTGCGTAGGCTGCGAAGAGTTTAAAACCAAGAGGGATCTGGAAGATGGGATGTGCGTTAATCACAAGAAAGCCCCCGAAGAGGTAAAAGAGGAAAACTGGTTTTTTCGTCTGAGCGATCGTAGTGATTACTTAAAAGAATTATTATCTAAAAAACCTGAAGACGGCGGTTACAAGGTGGTTCCGGAGTTTAGAAGTAAAGAGGTTTTCAGTTTTATCGAACAGGGGTTGCCTGATGTTTCTTTCTCTCGACCTAAATCCACTCTTTATTGGGGTGTTCCTGTGCCGGATGACAAAGATCAGGTTATGTATGTATGGTGTGATAATCTCACAAACTATATTTCGACTCTCGGTTACCTTACAGATAAGGAAGATAAGAAGTGGTGGGATGATGCAGAGGTTACTCATGTTATCGGAAAGGATATAACCAGATTCCATGCACTTAACTGGCCGGCTATGCTTGATTGTGTAGGCATTAAGACTCCAGATCGATTGCTTGTACACGGTTTTCTTACGAGTGAAGGAGAGAAGATGAGCAAGTCGACAGGAAATGTCGTTGTTCCGGATGAAGTTCTGGAAAAATTCGGAGGTGATCCGGATCCACTAAGGTTTTATTTAAGCCACGAAGTCCCGGTTGGAAGGGATGGTGATTTTTCTTGGGATCGAATCGAAAAGTTGTATGACTCGAAGCTTAGAAACGATCTGGGAAATCTGCTTAACAGAGTTCTGGTGTTGCTTAAGAAGGAGAGGGGCAAGTTAGGAGATTTTGGCAGTGATCCTAAGCTACTTGGTGACAAATGGAAGAAATATCAGGAGTCTATGAATGCATTTAGGCTCGAAGACGGTGTAAGTTTAGCAGTTGAACTTGCTACTGAATGCAATCAATTCATTGATAAGAACAAACCATGGGAACTTAAGGGTGATGAGAAGATTAATCTGCTCACGCAACTTGCAGAAGCATTGCGTCACGTTGCCCTGATGCTTCTTCCGTTCACTCCTGGCACGTCAGAGCGAATACTAAAGCAGTTAGACCTCAAGGCTCCAGCGACTCTCGAAGGTAAGACTGATTGGGGAGCAGAAAAGAGTTGGAAGAAGGTAGGCGAGGCAGAGATTTTGTTTGAGCCGCTGGAATAACAGCTTTTTTTTCTTGATCTGGAAAAATCACTTGATAAACTCATACCAGCTTCCAAAGCAAAATCATTCAGCAAGAGCTGAAAGGTAACTGAGTAGGGGAGCCGAGATTATTATTTCTTACCATATATTATTATGTTTGATCCTATGTCAGATCTTGCGGGAGGTGATGCTCCAGCAGAAGAGGGCGGTGATGCGAGTGCAGCACCAGCTTCGACAGCGCCAGCAGCAGGTAGCGGCGATGGAAACAGAAAGTTCGCGGATGAACTTCATTCCATCACTATTCACGCAGCCCAGCGCACGTTTTACATCGACTTGAAGGAATCCGGGAACGGAAAGTTCTTCAAAGTTTCCGAGAAATCACGCGGAGGACAAAAGACAACGATAATGTTCGATTCCGAGGACTTGGATAAGTTCATCGAAGCGTTTACAGAGATGAAAGGACATCTATAAAATCAACAATTGACAGTTGACACGCCCCCGCATACGCGGGGGCTTTTAACAATTGACTTCTAATAGTCAAATGTTAATTGTCAAAAGGGCGCGAAGCGCCCGTGTTAATTGTCGTTAGAAGTCCATCGGGATAACGTATCCGTTAATCATTGGATTATTGACCATTAGCAGAAGTAGAATTTTCGAAGCTTCTGCTCTTGTCATGGGATTTGCAGGACGAAAAGTTCCGTCACCATATCCTTCGATTACATCTAATTCAATTGCATCTTTAACATACGGGAAAAACCAATCGTCTGGATTAATATCCGAAAATAGAAGAGGTGAATCATATTCTTCTGGTGGTTTAATGTTTGCGGAGAGTAGAAGAATTTTAAGCGCCTCTGCTCGGTTAACATTATCATCAGGTCGGAAAGTATTATCTGGATATCCCTGAACAATCTTTTCCCGAACAGCGGTGTAAACCACTCGTCTTCGTTTTGAAATAACATCTTCTTCGTGAGGTCTTGGCGATGACGGAAGGTCAGAGAAATTAACAGATAATCTAGGCTGATCGCTTGCGAGTTTTATGCAGTTTCCAAGTATTGCGATCTTCAATAATTCAAAACGCGAAATGTGCTGATTGGGAATAAACTCCCTTTTCATGCCTTTGCCATAACCGTCCAAAATCCTCATATGTTCCGGCAAAACCTTCGTCATATGAAGGCGAACAACGTAGTCTTCTGACCAATGGCCGAGAGTATCTGTAAAGAGTGCTGTTGGTTTTGCAATTAACAGGCAGGCATTCTCTAGTGGATTAGTTTTTTTATCTATCTCCTCACCATCCACGATTCTATCATGATCAGAGTCCGGATTATTTGGATCGGTGCCATAAAGAAATTCTCCAAGATTGTTAAGTCCATCTCCGTCAGCATCCATTCCAGCATCAGAAGGAACTCCCTTATTAAGTCCGTTATCCTCTTCGTATGCATCAGGCATACCGTCCTCGTCTGTATCTTTCTGATACTTTGCGTCATCTGGAAATGCATCCTCGCCGTCAGGAACTCCATCGCCGTCGGAATCGTCTTCAACAGGATCGGTTCCTTCAACAAATTCTTCCTCATTAGTCAGTCCGTCTTCGTCTTCGTCTTCATCCCCGTCATCTGGATCTTCCGGATCCAAACCTTTTTCTTCCTCATACTCATCCGGCAAGCCGTCGTTGTCCGTATCTCTTCGGTATCTGGCATCCAGAGGAAAAGGATCGTCATAATCATTAATACTGTCTCCGTCGGTATCAGGATTGGCGGGATCGGTTCCAATTGCCGCCTCTTCTCCATTTGTGAGTCCGTCGTTATCCAAGTTATAGGTCATATCATCCTTTCTGTCGAAAGGATCTCTGCCGCCTTCACGTTCAGATCCGTCAGCTTCTCCACCTCCGTCTGTATCTGCGTTCATCAAGTCGGTCTCGCCTTCATCCCATCGGCCGTTTCTGTTCTTATCTTCAATGCGATCCAACAAACCATCACCGTCTAGATCACTGGGAAGTGTGCTGTAAGCAGAGGCTGAACTCAGCGGAAGAATTAGTACTAGGCCAATAAGTGAAACGAATTGAAAATTGATAGTGGAAAATGGAAAATCGGCTATCTAATTATTAGAGTAGCCTAATGAGAATAATTTACCATTTTCAATTTTTTCTTCCTCTCAACCAATCTTTTCCACTCATTTCCTTCTTTCCAGGAGGCTGGATCTTTACTACGTAGAGGATTGTATTTTTCGAGCATTGAATGGGTACCGAATTATCAGTTTCATTCAATGAAGTCTCTATTAGCTTTACTTCATTACCATCAACAAATGTCCTTACTCCCGGCCATGGAACAAGAGCCCTCACTTTTCTGTTAATTTCTTCTGCGGTCATTGAGTTTATATCAATTTGGCCATCCTCTCGCGAGAGTTTTTTGCAGAAGGTTGCCTTAGATTCGTCTTGCGTGGATGGAGATAAAGGTTCCTTTAATGTTTTAATCAGCAATTCGACACCTTTCTTTTCACACTTTTTGTAAAGAGATTCGCATGTTTCATCGCCTTCTATTCGAATTCTAGCTTCACTCAGAATGTCGCCTGCATCAAGCTTCTCTGCCATTAGTTGCACACAGACTCCTGCTTCTTTATCGCCGGCCAAAATAGCATTTTGAACAGGAGCGGCTCCTCTCCATCTGGGCAAAAGTGAATAATGAACGTTTACAGCCGCTATTTCCATCTGATCCAGTATCGGTTTCTTAATGATTTGGCCATATGCAACTGTCACTAAAAAGTCAGCAGGTGGCAATTGTTCAGTATTAATATCGATGGGTTGTATTACATGAATCCCAAGCTCTTCAGATTTGGTCTTTATTGGCGTTGGTACAATTAATTGTTTGCGTCCAATCGGCTTATCGGGTTGAGAAACAACCAATTCAACTGTAAAAGCAGAGTCAGAGCCTAATGCTTCAAGATAGGGGACTGCTATCAAGGGAGTGCCGAAAAAGATAATGCTAAATGGTTCAGGCATTGGCAGTAGTCTACATTATTTTGCTAATTCAAGATCTGAATGTAATGCAAAATTATCCAATACTTATCATAGAATTAAGCAGTTAATGTGCAACTCTATCAAATTGAATAGATCGCATTAGATAAATAGAATTTATCCCTTATGCCCATCAGGAAACAGGAGGCAGACGATATATTAAAGCTATTAAATACAGCTAAAAGGGTTGTGTGCATTACACATAGAAATCCAGATGGGGATGCAATTGGATCTCTACTTGGGCTTGGTTCTATATTGGAAAAAATTCTGGAAAAACAAGAAGTAGTTTTCCATTGTATGGACGCAGCTCCGGACACTTTTAAATTTCTCCCAGGGGTACTCAGGATTCAGAAAAGTGTTCAATATGAAGAAGGAGACACTTTTGTATTTTTAGATGCTGCTGAGCCTAAACTAACGGGTCTTGATCTGGAGCATCCCCAATTGTTTAATGGAACTCATAAATCAATCGTAATAGATCATCATCCTACGAATTCAAAGTTTGGAAACGTAAATATTATCGAAGCAAAAGCTGCTTCCACATGCGAAATAGTAGTAGCTTTGGCGGATCAGCTTGGATGGGAGATCGATTCGGATACTGCGACTTGTCTCCTAACAGGAGTTTATACAGATACGGGAGGATTATTGCATAGCAATACGACTGCCACTGTTTACAAGACGGTTGCCAGGCTTCTTCGAAGCGGAGCAAGGCAGCAGGAAATAGTTCAGGCAGTGTTCAGGACTGCTCAATTAAGCACACTTAAGCTATGGGGAAGGGTGCTTGAAAAAATTACTCTTACAGAGGAAGGAGGAGCTATTACAGCTGTAACAGAGGGGGATTTCCGCGCATCCGGTGCTCACTATTCTCAGTTAACTGGGGCAATTGACTACGTTAACGCGGTCCCGGGTATGTGCTTTTCTATGATCCTCTCGGAGAGAGAAGGAAAAGTGAAAGGATCGCTCAGAACTCTTCGCGATGATATAGATGTGTCTGCCATGGCAGGAAAGTTCAGCGGTGGCGGTCACAAAAAAGCAGCCGGCTTCTCTTTGCCTGGGAAGCTGCAGCCGGAAGTAAGGTGGAAGGTTGTAGATTCAAATGGCGACAAGCAACTAACAACTGACAACTAACAACCAACAATCAACACGTCACGCTTCGCGTGACTTTCGACAATCAACAATCGACACTATTTAAAAATAGTTGAAAGCGCAGCGTGTTGATTGTCGATTGTTGATAGGCGCCGTAGGCGCCGTGTTGTTAGTTGTCTGTTTCCTCAGATTCTTCTTCAGCATCTTCCTTATCTGACCCTGCCGCAGGAGGTGTTGCCTGTTTAAGAGTTATATTTTTGTCAAAGCCTGTATCTGGTTTCGATTTTTTATCTGGCTTGGACTCGGGCTTAGATTCGGGTTCGGGTTCGGGTTCGGGCTTTGAAGAGGATTCCAATGATTCCGAGGAGTCCGACGATTCCGAGGATTCTTCACTTATCTCTTCGGTTTCTTCGGTTACCTCGGTTTCTTTTTTTTCTTCTTTCACTTCTTCCTTAACTTCTTCCTTAACTTCTTCTTTTACTTCCTCCTTCTTAGTTTCTTCTTTTTTGTCTGCGTTCTCTTCGGGTTCCCCACTACGCCCTTCGGGCTCCGCGGGGCCTTCGGCGGGCTTGGGTTCAGGTTTCGGTTTTGGTTCGGGTTCGGGTTCGGGAGATTCATCCTTTTTTGCTTCTTCTGGTTTGGGCTTCTCGGGTTCGGATTCAGATTGGAGCTTCGTGTCTGTGCCCTCGTCAGATTTTGCTTCCTCGAGCACCCCTACATCACTCGAATCTTTTTCCTCCTTTTCGTCTTTTTCCTCTTTTGTCTCTTTTTTATTATCCACAAATGCCTCATCTGCTTTTTCCTCTTGTTTCACACCTTCGGCTGATTTATCGGCCAGTTCGTCACTTGTGGACCCCGATGATTTTTCGGCTGCATCTACTGCAGCAAGGCGCTTGGATCTTTGCCTTTTTGCTATCTCCTCCGGATTGGTGGTGATAACTGCGGATTCCTGAGGGCTGGCAATAATCTGGATAGCCACATGTCTATTACCGGCAAAGAATAATCCTTGTCCCACTTCGGATCCTAGGAGCAGATACTTTTCACCGTCGGTGAGATAAAATATTTTTTGTAGATTATCAACAGCACTAGGAGATTGTTTAAGAAGAACCTGGAATGATGCATTTGTAATAATCGGTTTTCCATATGGTGAGTTTACGAAGTCTTCTACGTCTTGTGTAATAGTCGTTACTCCCAAGTAATACTTTCTAGCACGCTTGATAAGCCCATATAAGAACCGTGCTGAGTCTTCGTGTTGAATCAAGCTCCATGCCTCATCAATTACCAGGATTCGTTTCTTAAAGTCTGCACGGATTCGGTTCCATATCAGATTAATAACAACATACATCGCAATCGGTCGCAGCGACTCTTCCAGATCCCTGATCTGAAAAACTACCATTTGATTATTCATTTCCACATTTGTTGGATGATCAAATAGTCCTGTGTAGCTTCCTTCTGTGTACTTGGAAAGTGTCCTTGCCATGTTTTCTCCTCCATCCGTAGTCATCAGCACATCAACCAAGTCCCCCATAACAGGCACTTCTTTGGATCCAGGATCTTCGGTTTCCAGTGTAATATTTTTTAGTGCATAAGTGTCCAGAATTGCCTTATCCAAAATTCCATCTTCAGCGGGAGTAAGTGTTCCAAGCATCAGCTTGAAAAGACCATGCAGGTTTATTACAGCAGCACGAAGAATTTCTCCTGTAGTTGCTTCGTCTCCTCGGACTGCCATTGGAAGATCGAAAGGATTAATTCGGTTTGAGCTCTCAAGTGAAATTGGAATATGTGTTCCGCCTATGGTTTCACATAATTCCCTGTACTCATTTTCCGGGTCGACAACAAACATCTCTGTTCCATACATCAATGATCTAAGCATCTCGAGTTTTACTGTAAACGATTTACCAGCACCAGATGTAGCGAACACAGTTGAGTTGGCGTTTGGTAGGTCAAATCTGTCGAATATAACAAGGCTATCATTGTGCCGGTTTATTCCGTAAAGGATTCCATGGTCATCGGTCAGATCTGAGCTGGAGAATGGGAAACAGGCTGATGCCGGAGAGGTATTCATGTTTCTGTTTACCTCCAACTCGTCAATTCCGAATGGTAATGTGGAAATCCAGCCGTGTTCCATTTGCATAAAAGCCGGCTTGGTTATGACCAACTTTCCTCCAAGCAGAGATTCCATATCAGTCTGCAACTTCTTCAGTTTTTCCTTATCGTCCGAGTATATAGTCACATACAAACCAAGCTGAAAGAGTTTCTCTCGTCCTCGTGTAAGAAGGTCTCTTAGCTCCTCAGCATCCTGCAATGCAGCCTCTAGTGCCGGGTCTCGAACTATTCCGCGTTGTTCCAACATATGCATAGACGAACGCATTTGTGTCACTTTTTTCCTAAGAAGCTTTAGAACAGTTTTGTTATCAGCTGGATATATGAACTGCGAGATGTTCATGTGAGCATCAAAGTTGATTTCCTCTGAAAGCCAGTTTGGATATATGTAGTGTGGCCAGTTGACGGCATACAAAGTCCTGGCATGCAGATCATTTAACAATATTTCATCTTGTTTTACTTCCATACCGGCCGGAGCGATAATATCCAGTGTTTTCTGCAATCCTTCTTCATATCTCTTTAGTGCCTCCTGATCTTTTGCAGAAAGTGCCTTAACTTTCATCTTCTTGGTTGCTTTTAGTGTTTTTTCCATTTTCCTTTGCAGACCCAATAGGTCATCTATAGCTGCGACCATAGTCGTAATCATTCCAATTTTTACTTTAGGCGGAGTTTCAACGGCAGTTTTCTGCGTTGCAACTTTGGCAGTAGCATGTGTCTCTGCTTTAACGCTTTTGGCCGTAGGAGTTTTTGTTTTTTTCTGTGCCATAGTTCAATTAATCCTCTTATTATAGCCGAAATCTTCGATTTTGTCCTTTGCGAAAGGTTGCCTTGGCTCAAAACTATTGTGTGATGCGATCTTCCTTTATTCTTCAATTACAATCCCCAAATCCTCAAGCCCTGGGACCTCTATGACCTTAAGTCCCGAAATCAAGATCTCGCGGTTTTTATCTATTGCCTCTTCTCTTTCCAGGCCTACTTTGAGTAATTTCTTGGTTATCTTGATTATTTTCTTATTTTGGCTCTCTTTGGTTTCAATTTCGGCAAGTTCGGATTCAAGCTTTGCAAGCTCCTCTTGCTTTGGCCCTGCGGCGGCATATTTCTTTTCTTTAAGGGCATGTCTGACGAATTTTTCAACCTCTCTTACCTCCTTTTTCTTTGCTCTTCTTTCCTCTTTGATTGAATCCGCTCTCTCATCAAGTTCGGTGATTTTAACTTCAATTCGCTTGTTCATGCCTTTCAAGGATTCCAAATATCTGTTTATAGCCTTATCCCTGTCCAGAGATCTGTTAAGCATATCTATGATATCCACCTGAAGAATTGTTCCATATTCCTGCAGTAAATCGAAGGTTTCGTCAGTTTCAATCGAATTTGCCTGCGCAAATTTGACCTGTACGTCTATTCCTTCAAGAGCGCTAATCACTTTCATCATATGGTTCTGAGAGAGATATAGGCTAACAAAGGCACCAAGGGATGAGCTTGGACGTGAAAGTCTTGTTGGCAAGGTGCTTTTGCCGGCATATATAACCGAAATTAATGAGCTTTTTGGCCCACTGACCTTAAGTTTAGATTCAGGATCCTCAGGAGTTTGCCCAGCATCCTTTCCGCAGCTAACAAGTATCAAAGCGGAGGCGATTGCCAGTGAGAGGGTATGGAAGCCCTTCATAATGCTATTATAACATATATTATTGAATATATACAGCTATTGTATTGCCGATTTTTAATGCTTTCGAGCGATTCTAAGTGCAATTCCCTTCTTTCTTTTGTCTTAATACAAAAGAAAGAAGCAAAGAAAAAATCAACGCCCGCCAATCCACACCCTCTAGCCCCTTCACCCCCCGTGGCGGGCGACCCCTCAATTTTTAGATTAGATTGAACAACAAATATCTACAAGAATTTGAATATGATCACAAAATTTAGACGTCAAAGAAAATTTCTGTTTACGCATACAAATTGTGTTCATGAAACGATAATAAAATTTGAGCAAGATAAAATATTGTATTCAGGTGGAAAGGTCGTTATTTCGTGGTACATTTCCCATAATCAGTGAGTAGCTTTTTTGTTCAGACGCGAGTTGCCACTTTGCTTTATGGCCACATATCGTCGCCGCCGGCAGTCACTTTCTTCACCTCGTCCGCTTGTTGCGTTCTTGTTGATAGCATCTTTTGGAATTTTATTTGCCGGATGTACGCCAAAAGAAGAAGAGCTAAAGCCTGAGGAATTCACCTTCACGGCCGAAGATGTAGCTAGGTTTAAAGAGCTTTCCAACAAAGCAGAGGCCGGTTTGGATTCTCTTAACGATGAAGGCGGGCCAAGGCTGCATTTGGAAGAGGATAAGGATGTTCCTGTTCTAGATATGAGCATGGTAAAGAAGTACTCATCTATCAGATCTGGACCAGCAGCAACTGGTGAAAACCTGTACAGAATTACAAACGAGTTTCTAAACGTAAGAACTTCTCCTAAGGTCACTGCTGATTCAGTAGATCGTCTTGATCAGGGTGATATTGTAGAGCTACTGGAGTTTATTGATGCCGCATGGGCGCATATTAAGCTGCCAAATGACAGGGATGGCTATGTAGCTCAGAGATATATAGCAAAATTGACCTCTGAATCTGCCCTCGCCGAAGAGAAAGAGAAATTCAAAGATCGGTATTTTGTTGATTTTGGTTTTTTGAACGTTAGAAAGGCAGCCGATACTCATAGTGAGAAGTTGGGTGAACTTCGGGGGCAATCGTTTGTAAACGTTCTTAGTAAAGATGATGTCTGGGCTCGAATTCCATTTGAAGGGAAGGAGGGGTATGTGGCAGTAGAGTATCTGTCGCCGTTCTTACCAAATTTTCTGGTGAGGCAGGAGAAATTCACATTTCCGGTGCTTATCTACAAGGCGTCCCAGAAAGGTGTAGTTGATTCTCTGCCAAAACATATAGACGCTCTTAAACAGTCTGGCTTGCGCCTGATTACAATGCGTCAGTTTAAGGATCTTTTGACACAACAAGAGGAGCGAGATATTCGGATGGAACCTGGCACTGTTGCTTTGGCAATTACTGGAATTAAACCGGAGAATATAGAGGAGATTTCTGATGTACTCAGGGCAAGTGCAGTTAAGGGCACGCTGTTTTTGGAAACCCAACACTTAGGGATTAATGGTATTACGCAGAAACAAGTGTTAACACTTCTTGCAAATGGGCATGATCTGCAATCTGCAGGTCATACAGGAGACGACTTAAGATCTCTTACAAATGCGCAGGTAGAATTGGAACTAAAACAGAGTAGAAAGATCTTGGAAGAGTACACGGGGCGTGGAGTCTTTGCAGTTTCTTATCCAATGGGGGGAGTTAACGCGCGTGTTATGAAACTTGCAGAAGAATCAGGATACTTAGTGGGAGTTGGATCGGGACAAGAACGCAGTTTTAACCGAGAACAACTACTCAGAATTCCTGCATTTGCAATTTCACCTTCTGCCTCTGCCGAAGAAGTGTTGGAACTTGTTAAAAATGAAGAATAGAGGAATCAAGGATTAAAGAACTGTACATACAATGTATATACACTGTATGTACAAAGGTGTTTTTACCTAACTAGAAAGTTCTCAAACTGTTTCATCACTGCACCGCCTTGCTGTTCCGTAACTATTGTAGCCTGCTTGGCGGCTTGTTGTGCAATTTTTTCCAGAAGTTGATCACCATATTTGAATGCCCACCAAATGCTTCCAAGTAATACAATGATAGGGATCAAGGAGATCAGACCTTTAAAAAAACCACCAATGGTTCGCAGTCGATCGCGCTTATCAATATTGCGAAGATGTTCGAGTATTTCATCTAGTTTATCGTTCGTTGATTTGGGCATAGGTTTTGGCATGAGATTAATTGAGAATTGACAATGAACAATTGACAATTAATTATTGATTTTCGATTCTCAATTGTCAATTGTCAATTATCAATTCTATCAAGAGAATTAACGTGCTGACATGTGGCTTATTTGAAATCAGAAGCCACGTTTCCACTTTCTGTAAGTCTCGAAAGCTCTGGTCAGGTAGTACTTATTAGATACGGGTATGTCCATACAGTGCATGAGCTCAAGAAGCTCTCCACCAAATCCAGTTTTGAATGTTCGCACTCCGGCGAAAGGATGTCCTGCCCGGCGTAGCCCGAAAGGCGAAGTCGGGTTGCGGACACCTTCTGGTGAAATTCCCCAGAAATTGAACATGTGATCTCCGCGGGAAAGAGCATCTTTAATTGCTCTCCATTGAAGAGCATAGCTAGCAGGTAATTTTGGATATTTATGAGTACTCGCACCGTGGTGGTAGCTGGTTTCTCCTCCCAAATGCATGTGAACGGAAGCTGCCAGCACTTCATTTTTGTATTTTGCTAGATATAAGGTGCACTCATTTCTTTCTGCAAATCTTTTTACTTGTGAACGGATAAAACTATTCGGATATGGAACGAAGTGATGCCTTTTTCTTGTTTCATCGTAGAGCCGAAAGAATTCTTCGATGTCTTTGTTAGGATCAGTTGATGCAATTACTTCAATATCTTCGCGCTCTGCTCGCCTGATTAAGTTTCGGTGATTCTGGCGCATTGACTTGAGTATGCCTTCTTCTGTTTTTGCTTTATTCGACCTCACCCCCGACCCCTCTCCTTCCAGGAGAGAGAAGCTATGTCCTCCTTCAATTGGATCAGGAGTTACTAATGGTAGATACCAAACATGTTCAGCTAGGAGATGAAGGGGGGATGATTTTGATTTTGGAATAGTTTGAGATTTTTCTTTGGGCCAGAATGGGCTCAGGCGAATAAAGGCACATCCATTGTCTTTCGCAATCTTCTTTAGTTCATCAGCAATCAAGTTGATTGTTGATTGTTGATTGTTGATTGTTGTTACGGGTCCATATGGAACAGCTAAGTGTTTTCCTCGTTTGGCCGGGACAACTATCGCCTGACAGATTCCTTTGATCTCATTTTCACCGCGGACTTCCAGCCTGATCGGTTCTTCGCCAATATCTCTATACACCTCTCCCATTGTCCAGCTTTGGAGAAAAGGGGAGTAGGGTTGAGCGGCAAGGAATGAGTCCCACTCAGCCTGAGACGAAGCTTCCTGTATGGTCATCGAGCATATCGTACAGTAAAAATGTTTTTTAGTGGCATTTAGAAGTAAAAAAAGTAAAAATATTGGTATGGATGAGCTACTTGAAATATATGATCTCGATAACAATCTCTTAAGGACTCAAGAGAGAAGGGATTTTTATAAAGAGATTGATAATGAATATACTAACAACGGAAAAATTACAAAAAAAGTCAGAACGATTCGTTTACAGCTTATGAATTCGAATGGTCAATTGTATGTTCAAAAAAGAAGTAATAGTAAGAAATACAATTCAGGCCTTTACGATAAAACAGTTGGTGGTCATGTCCTAAAAGGACACACCGTAGATGTAACAATAGCGAAAGAATGTGCAGAAGAATTAGGTTTTCCCGCTGTTAATCTGAGTGATGAGGAATTTAATGAGGCAGTTCAAACTACAGATTTAACTGTTATTGGTTTGTTTAGAGAAGTAGATTTGGTTGATAATTTTCAGTCCAAGCGTGAATGTGATGAGAGTGCCATTATTCAACCATTTATTACTCACTTTATTGTTGGTTACTATGATGGATCAATAAGATTCAGCGATGGTGAAGCATCAGGTGTAGAAGTCTTTTCTCTTGAAGAACTTAAAAGTGATATTAAAAATAATCCAGATAAATTCACTGAGGATTTGAAGTTCATACTGAAAAACTATGAGCAATATCTAAAGCCAATTAGCGAGTTTAAGAATTAGCTTCTTGCATTGCCCAATTGTCATTGTCGGATGAGTTGGCAGGTTCAAAATCTTCTCGCAAGCTGCTTCTGCCTCTGGATCTGACCCCGGAGTATAATTTGTCGGGTCTAAATCGATCCCAGCAGGACAAACTACGCATCCATCCCATCCATCGGAGAGGTGAATGTTCTTTTTCTTGAAGATAGCTCTAATGTCGTCAGCGTCTTTGATGAAAAGGGGAAACTTTTGGAGCGGATAATTAGATTTAATCCCGTTTACGAATACTCGAGTATTCGAATATTCGGAAATAAAAAATTCAGTAAGGTTTCGACGGTGATCGTTTATGTTTTTAAGTTTTTTAAGCTGCGACAAGGTCAGATATGCAAATGCATTAGGCATATGTTTTGGAATAGGGGACTGTTGCCCTCCCTTTTCCTTCTTTGTAAGCACTGGAACCATCCATCCGACCTTCTTGAGTCCGAATAGAAATGCTTTACCTACAAAAAGACCATAAAGAGGTCGAGCAATCAGGTAAATTAGTGGATAAGTAAGAAGTCGAAGCACGGTCAGAAGACTTAAGTTGACTGCCCGCGCACGTTCGGCCCTTAGTCTGAGAGTAACATCGGTAATTTTTGAAAGAACTGCACCTCCCGCAATGCCGGAGATTGCTTTGTCTCGTCCAAATGAAAAGAAAATGAAGTCACCGTGTGCTGCAACGTCAGAAGGGCCGGATTCATCCGGCATTATGTGCGCGCAATCTTCTATCAGCACGATTCCTTTACTGTCACAAAGCTCTTTTAACTCTTTTGTAGGAGAAGGAATGCCAAAAGTATGCTGGCATATGACTGCTTTAGTTCTATGGGAGATAACTTCCTCAACAGAGTCAGTCGTCATGTTCAAAGTCTCGCGTTCAATGTCGCAATAAACCGGAACTCCTCCTGCTGCGTGTATCGCATTAGGTACTGCAACGCATGTGTAACTTTGGACAATAACTTCCTCGCCATTTTTTAGTTGAAGAGCTCTAAGAAGAGCACATAAAGCCTCGCGTCCGGATGCAAACAAGAAAGTATTGGCAGAAAATCTTTCGGTAAGACTTTTTTCCAGAAGATCAAGACTATGTCCCCGTCTCCATTTCCAAGGAGCCATCAGTATCCCAAGAGATCTGACTGCGTAGCTCAGATTAACATGCGGTGCAAAAGTATGATGTATTGGAATTGGTGGCATTTGAATTCAGAATACGGCTATTTCAGAGATAAGTTAACTAGTTAACTAGTCAACCAGTTAACTTGTTAACTCGATGGAAGTAAAGACTGGATTGTTGATTGATTCATTCTGCCTACACAAACTAGTAATGAATCATTCGGAATAGATTTAATTGCCTTAGAGAATATTTCAACGTCACTTTCGTATCCATCTTCAAATGCGTAAGCTCTTTTGCGATTAAGGAATACAATTCGTTCAAACACACCTTTCGATAACGCACCTAGCTCCTTATGCACATGGTCTTGCGAGGTTCCAAGTTCAATAAGTCCGCTTGTAAGGAGTGTTTTATGCTCGAAAGGTTGAGACTTGGCCCAAGTTATTGCTGCTTTGAAGCTGGCGGGGCTTGCGTTATGCGTGTCATCCAGAATTATGATGCTTTCATTTTTGCGAATTGCGAAAGTGTGCATTGCAGGGCGATAATTGCTAAGTTTGTTCGCAATATCTTCAAGGTTCATTCCGAGATGAGAGGCAACAGCGATAGCAAGAAGCACATTGGTCACGTTGTGTGTTCCATGAATAGGAACAAAGAAGCGAATTTCCTTATGTGAAAATTCAATTCCATGTGAAGTCTCTTCAATATCAAATGCTTCAATGTCAGAAGGGCCTCCGGTACTTACAAGAGTAGTGTGGCAAGAGGCTCTACTTTTAAGTTGTACACACAATTCACTATCAGCGTTTAAAAATGCATGGCCGTCGGATGGCAACGATTCAATAAGTTCCGCTTTAGCATTCATCAAAGCTTCTTGTGATCCAAACAAGCCGATATGCTGACTTCCAACAAACGATACTACTCCAATCGTGGGCTCAGTAATTTTACAAAGAAGTGATATCTCACCTTCCCGATAAGCACCCATTTCTACGATCATTACTTTTGCTTCAGGACTTTTTGGAAGCTTGGAACTAATCCATCCAGAAACACCCATTTCTGTATTCACGTGCTCTGGAGTAGAAATCACATTCATGTCCCCCAATAGATGTTTAAGAAGTTCTTTGGTTGTTGTTTTCCCGACACTTCCCGTGATGCCAATTACGACCAGATCTTTTCTGTTACTCCTGATCTTTTTTGCCCTATTCATTATGCGTCTCTTTAGCACTTTATCAATGGGAGACCAAAGAATTGCGGAGACCATTAGGAATAGGGGTTGGAGCAGTGGTATAAAAACCAAATGGTAGTTGGACGTTTGTTGTTTGTATGGCAAACTAGAAATCAAAGTAAGAATCAACGCAGTAGCTACCAGAGTAATTGCTTTTTTAGTCCAGACAGGTTTCGGATGCTTATTTAAAAGAAGCTGAAGAATACTCACTGCCAGATAACCAACGATAATTATGATGACCCAATCAGGAAGGAAGCCGTAGAATCCAAGGATTCCAAAGATTATCAATATCGCAGGTCTGTATATTCCGAACAATTGCCTAAGCACTCCTTCACTTCTTAAATGCTCTCGTAAGCGGTCGGTTCTCCATTCTTTGATTTGCCAAAGGTATGCAAATATCACCAGCGGAGAGGCTGATGCTATGGTAGTGACAATAGTGAGGAGATAAGGATGCATTTGGAGACATCATAGAGAAAAAACAAAAGACAAGATGCCAAAATATACAAGAAAATTACAAAATTCTAAACAATCAAATGAGCTTGGATTATTGTAATTTGATGTTTCCTTGAATTCTTGGAGTCTTGATATTTATTATCTTTTACATTGTGTTTCTTATCACTTCAGCTATCTCAGTTGCTCTATCTCTATGCACTCTATGCCCAGTTCCAGTATAAATATGAAGATTACTGCCCTCTATTTCCTTTTTCATAATATGAGCGTCAGAAATTGGGGTCATTTTGTCATCCTCGCCCCAAAATATATCAGTTGGGATCTTGATCTCCTTAAGAAGAGGTTTTAGATCTTCTTTGGTAACCTTAACAAGAGTTTTTTGCATCAAAGCGGAAGCTCGTTCGTAATCATGAACTCGCAGGACTTTATAAAGGAATGATCTTGCAGTGTTTTTCAAAATTCTTAAGCCCGGAATGGATAATATAGCGTTGCCGGTCTTTGCGATCGAGAGGCTAATAACCCTTTTTATATGTTTAGGCCTTTTGATTCCTGCAGATGCGCATAAAAAGAGATGATCAATTTTTAGATTGCCTCTGGTAGCTAACTTTATTGCTATTCTTCCCCCAAAGGAGTGGCCAACAATTGACACTTCGACTTCGCTCAGTACAGGCAATTGACAATTGACAATTGACAGCTCATTAAATTTTCTACCGAGCCACTGCTCAGTCCATGATGCAAAGTCATCTACGGAGAAGGGATGATCAGATTCAGGCTCACCCCCAAAACCTGGCAGATCCGGAGTTAGTATTTTTAGATCGGCATTATCAAGAGCATCGCGTAGTTCATTGAAGGACTCAGAGCTCCCTCCCCAGCCGTGTAAGCATAATAGAATTGGACTTTGCATAGTGAGATTATATACAAATAACCTCACTTATACTAATGCGTCAATACGTACCTTAATATCATTTTGGTAGAGTCTCATAAACTTATTACCACACCTCTAACATATGAAAAATCTAGTATTTATTGTCGTATTTGTAGTATTTGTTGCTGTAATTGCCGTGAATGTGCCCAATAGGCAAGTTCAAGTTGTTAATAGCCCGGGAGATCCCATTAGGGTGGAAGAATCACTCACCCCCGCAGGACTGAATTTAAATGAGAAGCGTGCGGTTATTGCAGAGGCCTATGCAGCACTGGATTCGGAGTTCGGAAAAAATGCTCAGCCACCCAAAGGGTTTCCAATAATTAGCAATTACTACAAGGTATTTATCACTTTTATTGGCGATAATCAAATACGATGTTGCCAGAGTGGAAAAGGCAAAGATACAGATTCGAATCCCGGTCAGGTTGATATTAGCACTGCAACAGAGAGATGTATCGGCGATGATCGGTTTGGAGGTGAAACCAAGAGGAGTGAAGTCAATGATACTGAAATAACTGTAACGTACCTTTATAACAAAAGAGAAATTAAAGGGGGATTGAGTGCTGCGAAAAAAAATATTGAGTTGGGGGTACACAGCTTTGAGATTGCACAAGGTTCGGACAACGCTTATTACAAAGCATCGGTTGCCATCAAGAGTAACTTGAGCCACAAAAAAGCTTTGAAAAAGCTTTGTAAAAAAGCGGGATTAAGCAAAACATGCTACGACGAGCCGGGAACAAAGATTCATATTTATGACACTGTTGAATTCAAGGGAAACAGAAAGGGGGAAATAGTGGATCTTAGTCGTCAAAACATTCTTTTTGACGTTTCAGAAATCAGTGAAGATATGATTGATGATAGAGTACTTTTGTCTCGAGATTGGTTTAAGAACAATGTAAATCACAAAACTGGATTACTTGAATATATGTATTATCCAAGTGATGATGATTATTCAGATGACAATAATCATGTCAGGCAAATTGCAACATTATGGAGTGTAGCCACATTAAGAAATCATCTAAAGGATTCATCATTGAATAATTTAATTAGCAGGTCTTTGGACTACTACTTGGAATATATTCGGTGTGAAGATGACTACTGTTATCTAGAAATCAAAGATACATCGAAGCTCGCTTATAACGCTTTCATGATAATGGCTTTATTGGAAGCGAAGGAGTATCCAAACTCAGCCGATTTAAGGGAAAAATTTGCAAAAGGCGTACTTAATCAGCAAGAAGCAGACGGTTCGTACAGAACCTATTTCAACTCGGATCGAAATTCGGGAGTGGATTTCTATCCAGGCGAAGCAATGCTAGCAATTATGATGCACTATCAGGATACAAAAATCGAGAAGTATAAAACTTCTGTAGAAAATGCATTTCCTTATTACAGAAAATACTGGCGCAAAGGTAAAAACACCGCGTTTATTCCTTGGCATACCCAAGTGTATCGCTTGTTGTACGAAGAAAATAAGGATAAAGAATTGGCAGAGTTTATTTTCGAAATGACTGATTGGATAATTAAAACTCAACAAGCACTCGCAAGTCCTTATGAAGATGAAGTCGGAGGATTCCCTCCGTTAGAACCGAGGTACTCAACTTCTGCTTATGCGGAAGGATTAAACGATGCTTATGCAGTTGCAAGACTACTCGGTGACAATGTCCGCGAGGCTAGATATAAGGATTCAGTATTGAAAGCATTGCGTTTCGTATTGCTTACACAATACATACCGGAAAATTCCTTTTACTTAAAAAATCCAGAAAAGGCTATTGGAGGTTTCAGAAAAACTCTTACAAATAATGAACAACGTATAGACTGTGTGCAACATGCAGTGTTTGCTCTGCTAAAGGCATTAGAGAATGGAGTGCTCGAGTAATTGTAATTTACCTTCACCGACTATGAGAAGAATGCTTACAACTATGTTGATTGCTCTCGTGCTTACAGCGTGTGGTACAAATGGCGAGCATAGAGTTTCTCTTATACGAGAGAATGTTCCTTTGCATCCTGCTAGGCTTAACAGAGCTGAGAAGGAGGGAATAATTAAATATGTACGTGTGATGTTAGATAAAGATTTCAATAAAGATGCTAAGTTATCTGCTATGCCTGAAATTACCGGATATGATAGAGTTTATGTAACTTTGTACAATAATGGAAAGATAAGGTGTAGCAAGAGAGGCAAGGCAGACAGAGAACAAACGGGCTGGTGCAAAAAAGATATTGCATCAGCAGCTAAACGATGCTCAGGCGATATAGATAAAGGGGAGATCAAAGATTTGGATCTTGAAGTCACATATTTGTACGGGAGAAGAAAAGTAGATGGGGGTAGAGACAAATTGAAGACGGATTTTGCTCTTGGTATACATGGTTTGGAGGTCAAAAATGGAGATAAACGTGCCACTTTCAAAGAATCTATTCCCATTATTAAGCAATATGATTTTAACAAAACAATAAAAAAGTTATGCAAAAAGGCTGGGCTGGAGTCAGATTGTGATCAAGATAAAGATACTGAGTTTTTCCTTTATGATTCTATTTCATTCATAGGAGATCTCGATTACAAAGATCCGATTGATCTATATCGTCAAAACATCATATTCTCAGCATACGGTATTGGTAAAGAAGCGCTTGTTGATAGGTTAAGAGTGACTCGTAACTGGTTAAGCAGAAATGTAAATCCAGATACAGGAAGATTATGGTATGAGTACTTTCCTACCGAGGACAAATATGAAGAGTCCGGAAGCAGTGAGATTAGGCTTATGGCAACAAGCTGGGCTTTGGCAGCGCTGCAGAATGAGTTGGGTGGCGAATACTTAAGCCCGATAATTAATAATATGCTGAATTACTATTTGAAAAACATGAGATGCGATGCAGATGAAGAGTTTGGGGATTATTGTGTACTTGATACCGATGGAGGGAAGATAGCAAACAATGCATTTATGCTTCTTGCACTGATTGAGTATCCAGTTTATCCGGATTCAGAAGACATTAAGAAAAAATTAGCAGTAGGATTGCTCCGCCAACAGAAAGGAGATGGCGCTTTTCTTACCAGCTTCAACTCAGGTGGTGAGAGTGGAAAAGACTACTACCCTGGGGAGGCTATGTTGGCGCTAATGAAGTACTATCAAGAAACGAATGACCAGAAATATATGAATGCGGTTAGTAAAGCGTTTCCATATTACAGAGATTACTGGCGTGGGAATAAAAACACGGCCTTTGTTCCTTGGAATACCAGAGCAAATAAGATTCTTTACGAAGTTACGAAAGATAAAAATATCGCTAGATTTATTTTTGAAATGAATGATTGGATGGTTAAATATGAGCAAGTTCGTGAGAGCTTGTACAAGGACGAGATTGGCGGGATGCCAAAGAGATCTCCTCGTTATTCAACCTCTGTATATATGGAAGGAATAATTGATGCTTATGTTGTAGCAGTAGCGGAAGGTGATCATAGAAGAACAGTAAGATATAGAGATTCCATTAGAAATGGAATGAAATTTGTTTTACTAACTCAATATGTTTATGCAAATGCGTATTACTTACCAAACGAAAAGCGTGCTTTAGGAGGATTTAGGAATTCTTTGATAAAAAATAATCAGCGGATTGATTTTACTCAACATGCTATATTTGCCATTCTTAAATCGCTTGATAGCGGAGTATTTAAGTAGATTATTTGTAAAATCTTCTGGACATATCGGTACAGCCCCGAGTAAAGTGAGCTACTCATAATTACCAATTATTAATATGTTCAAGAAAACTCTCGTAAGTTCTGCAATTCTTGTAGGGAGCCTTATCAGTACTCCGGCTTTTGCATTATTTTGGAGTGATTTTCAGCTGGATCCGCCACAGCATTCAAAAGAGATTGCAATTCGTTCTTTTGGCAATTGGCCAGATTGGATTGGTAAGCTGAATACAGCATTCCCCCCCAGTAATTGTTGAAGTTGGAAGCTATAGGGAAGAGGTTGAAGAAGCACAGGGGAATGAAGGATGGCCTGGCTGGATTGGAAGACTTAAGTAATAGATAAACAGCTGGAGTTATGTCGTTTTGATTAGTAGTATACTAGTCTTATGGAACTTAGAATGAGCAGATCTGAAAAGGTAGTTCGAGCATTGCTTGATAAAGCAAATATACAGATTGGCGAGCATAGAGATCAGGATATTGAAGTACGCGATCCTGTTTTTTACCCAAGAGTATTCACCGAAGGATCCTTAGGCCTTGGCGAGTCTTATATGAATAAGCAATGGGAGGCCAACAGACTTGAAGTGTTTATTGAAAGAGTGCTTCGTTCTGATCTTAAGCAATATGTTCAATGGAATCTGAACAATTTTCTTGCAGTAATAATGGCTACTGTAACAAACAGGCAAAACAGAAAAAGATCGACGCAGGTTGCTCGTGAGCATTATGATTTATCCGGCGTTTTGCCAGATGCGCTATTGGACCCGTATAACCAGTATACCTGCGCGTATTTTGATAACACTGATGACTTGAATGTCGCGCAGGAAAAGAAAATGGATTTAATATGCAGAAAGCTTAATTTACAAAAAAATGACCGGCTTTTGGATATAGGTTGCGGATGGGGAGGTTTTTCCAAGTTTTCTGCGGAAAGGTACGGCTGTCGTGTTACAGGCATTAGCATATCCAAAGAGCAAATTAGCTATGCTTCTGATTTTTGCAAAGGATTGCCAGTAGATATTAAGTACTGTGATTACCGAGATATTGAAGGAGAGTACGATAAAGTACTTATCTGCGGGATGATCGAGCGCGTTGGATACAAAAATTATCACAAGATATTTAAAAAAGTCTACGATCATATATCCGATAACGGCCTGTTCCTATTGCACACAATAGGATCAAACCTTTCCGGCAGGTCAGGTGATCCTTTTGTAAACAAGTATATTTTCCCAAATGGTCTTATCCCTTCTATAAAGCAATTGGATAAGGCCAGAGAAGGCATGTTCTCTGTACAGGATGTGCAAAATCTTGCCGTCCACTATGTGCCTACCCTTATGGCTTGGTACAAGAATTTTCAGAACAATTGGACTTCTATATCAACAGAATACGACGAAAGGTTCAGGAGAATGTTTGAGTATTATCTACTGGCCAGCGCAGGTTCCTTCAGAGCAGGTTATTTGCAGCATTGGCAATTTGTGTTTTCAAAAGAAGATCAAGTGATGGATTACCGTGGAGCGAGATAGTGTATTGGTTATTAGTTTATAGTTATTAGTTGGCTAGTAGAGCCAAATATTGTGCTATAATCTGCCTAGTTGTTATTTCTATGCCACGGTAGCTCAGTTGGTTAGAGCACGGGACTCATAAGCCCGGGGTCGCTGGTTCAATTCCAGCCCGTGGCACCATTCGACAAGCTCATGACAAGCTATATTGACAAATGTTAATCTAAGCAATAAACTTCCATGTTGCTTGAATATGCTTGATACAGTGTCACCACCACCCGCGCCACCGCCTATAACCGGAGGGGAATCGATGATTGGTACACCACCACCAATACTCAACGAAGCAGGATTTGGAAATGTTCCAGAGATATTTAATGAAGCAGGATTTGGCAATGTTCCCGAGATATTTGGTCCGGGAGGCTTTGGAAATGTTCCGAATTTTGGTCCGACTCCTCCTCCAGTTTGCCCCATTGAACCTCCGATTATTGAATCGACTACAGGGGCAGCTCCGGCGATCGAAGTGGGGTCAGTTACGGCAGCAACAGATGTTGGAGTTATTGCCGCTGAAACAGAGGCTGGAGTTGCAAGTGTTGCCGGAGCGGAAGTTGGAGCAGCCGGTGCAGTTGGTGCCGAAGCAGCGGCCTCAAGCGTTGTTGCATTTGATTGTCTGGCATGTGTTGGTGAAGTATTTAGTATTTGTATGGCAGCTTAGCAAGCAATCTAACATCTATCTCTCAACTCCATTTATCGAGAAAAACTCATTCTCGATCGAGGTCAGTGACTTTTCCGTGAGCTTAATCTCATCCATCTTAATCTTTATATAATTGGAGTACTTCGTAGCGCCGGAAATGTATCCTTTGTATTGTTCTAGTTTAGCTGAGTATCTTTGTCGAACTTCAAGCGCCCGTTGGGCTATGCCGGGGGAAAGCTCAAGAGCTTTATCTCCCATTGTTCGTAACATGGCTTCGCTTTGGCTTGTAGTTTCGATCATCTCCCTTAACTTTTTCTCTGCAGGGATGCATGAGATTTCTTGAGGAGGTTTAGCTCGCTCAGGATCAGAGCATTGATCATTCTTTAGAGTACACTTTTGCATTTGTGTAAGTTTTTTTCCGCAAGTCGAAACCACCAAACAATCCCACGCACTTTGTGTGCATGGAGTAAGTCCGACTAGTGAACTCGAGCCATCTTCGCTCGACTCAGGTTTAGGCGCATCCGGAATAGAGAAAGCCCTTGCTGACCCCGAGGTACAGTTGGGATATACAAGATTCTGGTGCAATCTGGTAAGCATCACCAGCATTTCCGCCCTGTTCATGTTGTCAGCAGGCCTTACGGTTTTTGCTCCATCATCTCCGCGAAGAATGCATAAGCTTGCAGCAGCTTCGATGCCATCTGTGTACCATTCTCCCCTAGGCGAATCTCTGAATGAAGGTGCATTGGATGTTCTTTTCAAATCAAATGCTCTAAGAAGCAGAATTGCAGCTTCAGCACGGTTAATAGGTGCATCCGGATAGGCATTGCAGGGCAAACTTCCAACACAGTTGCCAGCTCCTTTAACTAAACCAAGGATCACTGCTTCTTCAAAATGTTTGAAGTAATCTTTTCTGCGGGAAACATCCGAAAAACTGGTGTCTTCATAGTTTTCATAGCGAGGACCGCCAAGTAAATCTACAATGAGAGCGATAAATTCAGCTCTTGTTGCTTTATCGGATGGTCTAAAAACTCCGTTAGCAGTAATCTCGTATCCTGCATCGTGAAATGCGGAGACTGATTTGGAATACCATGCAGTATCAGACACGTCGGAGGGTGAAGTGTCTTCCACATAGTTGGAAGTTGGCAGTTCTCCAAAAACTTCAACTATATTGCCTGTTGGAATAACAAGTCCAACTAATTCCTGGATGAGACCGCTTGTGTGTTTAATCTGAGTCATTGCTGCCGCGATTGCAACAAGCCTTCCTTTGGAATCAACAACGGGCCCGCCGGAACTACCAGGCCCTATGTTTGCGGATACTTTTAGAAATCTGATTCTATTTTCCCCTTCAATCATCATGCGTCCTGCAACTTGGCCTTCGGTTACAGCTACAGATCCGCTTCCTTGATCTGTTCCGGGATATCCAATTATTTGGATGTCCATTCCGGTAAACCCAATGAAGCTTACTGGAGGAAGGAAGGAGGGCGGACCTCCGCAAGGCAGAGTTCCCTTGGGCCAGCGTGGAACAATGAGAGCAATATCATCACTAGGACTTGCAACTATGTCCCCAGGCTCAACTGTAAAGCTGCATTTTTCATTCATTTCTTCATTGTCCCCAGTTGGAATCACTCTAATTTGATTAAATTGCTTTCGAAAGCTTTCAACCACATGCCGGTTGGTAAGTATCCATCCATCTTTAGAAACAAACACGCCACTACCTCTACCAGCCGATATCCCAGTGAGCGGATCTGTGGCTTCTAGCCTCACTGTTGCTCGAATAACCTCCATCGGGGTAAAAGAGGCATTGGCAGGAATAGCCACTCCGGGAAGTGCGATAAGGGAAAGCCAAATGAATGTCTTTAAGATACGCATTTTCGATGTGAAAGGTTAGCAGAGTACGAGAAACAAGAGAATTATTTAAACCTTGACTTGATCACTTCGATACCTCAGCCTAGTATCCTTTTGTTATCTCCTTCCAATAATTTATTATGAAACGATTTAAGTTACTGGCAACTTTGTTCGGAGTCACATTGCTTGCAGCCTGCTCACTTACTGTAACAACAGATGTTGATAAGGGTGATGGTGCAGATCCAGCTCCAGTAGACGAAGTTCCAGCAGATGATGCTCCAGCAGCAGATGATGCTCCAGCAGCAGATGATGCTCCAGCAGCAGATGATGCTCCAGCAGCAGATGATGCTCCAGCAGCAGATGATGATGATTCTGCAGCAGATGATGATGCTCCAGTAGCAGATGATGATGCTCCGGTAGCAGATGATGATGATTCTGCAGCAGATGATGATGCTCCAGTAGCAGATGAAGACGATGAGCCCCCAGCTGAAGAGCCTGAGCCAGAGGCAGGGGAGATAGACGCTCAATAAGATAATTAATATCTTAAGTATCCAAAGCCAGAACCTTAATTGGTCTCTGGCTTTTGGTTATTTATTAACTATCCTCTCCAACCGATGTACGCGATATAGATAATGTAACAACTTAGAAGTATAACTCCCTCCCATCTGCGTATTACGTAATCCTGATGTTGTCTCCACCAAAGAATCAGTCGCCTGTGAGGTTTGCCATTGTGAACAAGGAAGAACAGAAGTGCAGTGGACAGAACTACCATCAACAAATCGAAGTTTGTTGAAGGCTGAAATGGCAGTGGTTTGATTACAGAGGAAATACCAAGTATCCAGAAAATGTTGAATATATTGCTTCCAACAATATTTCCAACAGCAATGTCAGACCTGCCTTTATATGCAGCTACAGCTGAAGCCGCAAGTTCTGGGAGTGATGTTCCTACAGCAACAATTGTTAGTCCAATAAGTGCTTCGCTAACATTCCAAACTCTTGCAATAGTTATTGCACCGTCAACAACCAGTTTTCCTCCTACTGCTAGTCCAAAGCAACCAAGGACCACAAGAGAAGTTGCAATCCATACATTCATCTTGGGTTTCTCGTGTTCTTCTTTCTCCTCTTCGTGTCCCACGTGGCGTATTCCAAACGTGTAATACAAAAATATTACGAAGAATGCCAGGAATGCCAAACCGTCGCTTCTGCTCAGTTCGGATTGTGTATAACCATCCACTAACATATCGTTTGCCATTATAAAAAGTGTGCAGGCAGCGAGAAGATTGAAAGGTATTTGCTTAAGTACTGTGGATCGTTGTACAAGCAGGGGTGCAATAATCGCGGTTATTCCCAGTATCAATAGGGTGTTGGAAATGTTTGAACCTACTATGTTTCCAATTGCAATATCTGCAGACCCTTGGAAACTTGCAAATATGTTAACAATAAGCTCAGGAGCTGATGTTCCAAAAGAAACGACAGTAAGACCGATAACCAACTCGGTTATACGCATTCGCCTTGCAATAGAAGATGCACCGGTAACAAGCCAATCGGCACCTTTGATTAGCAGGACGAAGCCTAGGACTATGGAAAGGATAGCTAGGGGCATATTGCGGAGAGTATACCATTATATTGTTATTACAAACGTAAGTTTTTTGTTTTTGGTTTTTAGTTTTTAGTTTAAAGTACTGGCTGATGACCGTTCAGAAAAAACCATCCAAGAAGGCATGCACAAAGTGTGCTCAGTTACAGACTGAGTTGGACAAAATGAAAGACTTAGCTGGCCGTGCACAGGCGGATTTGCAGAATGCAAAAGACAGGATGCAGAGGGAGGGGGAGGACATTAGAAAATTCGCTCTGGAAAATACATTGCTCAGCCTTCTGCCAACAATTGATAACTTCCAGCGTGCATTTGATCATTTACCCAAAGAACTTTCAGATCATGATTGGGTAAAGGGAGTACAGGCAATCGAGCAGGACCTAGTTGGTAAGCTTAGTGCTATGGGATTAGAACGGATTGAGTACAAAGGAGAAACAGTAGATCCGGATAAGCATGAAGTATTGCAAACAGGCCCAGGGGAAGAGGGGATTATTACTGATGTTTTTGAGGATGGATATACGTTCAACGGGCGTCTGATTCGTCCAGCGAAGGTTGTTGTAGGATCAGGAGAGGAAACAGAAGAGACAGAGGAAACAAAAGAAACAGAAGAATAATTTATATAACACAAACAAGAGCACGTCTTCGACGTACGATGAGAATGAAATAAATTAATTTAATACGCAACTACGGAACTCGTTTCCTCTTTCTTCAAAGCTTGAAAACATGTCATAACTAGGAGAAGCGGGGGATAATAAGCAGATTGGCAGATTGGCAGATTGGCAATTAGCTTTTTTTGATATTGCAACTATCTCCTGCACATCCTTAGCTTCGAAAAATTTAACCTGAGTGCCGGCTGAATCGATTGCTTCTTTAATTCTGGATCCGCTCTCGCCCATTAGGATTACGTTTTTAACTGAACTTGATGAAATTCGTTTTCCAAGCTCAGAAAAATCATTACCGCGGTCCTGGCCGCCCAGAATAATTGTCTCAACTTGATCGCCAAGAGCATCAATAGCTGCAATGGCAGTCTCCGGAGTTGTGGAAATTGAATCATCAACCCATATAATCCCGTTATGTTCACCTAAGTTCTGCAAACGATGGGGTAATCCCTCAAATTTCTTGATTGCAGGAATAATATCGTCCTTTTTTAGCTTCAAGTAGTTAGCAACAGCATAAGCTAATGCAATATTACTCTGATTATGTTCACCAATTAATCTGACTTGTCCCCATTGAACTGGGGCATTTTCTTTATCTACTGGAATTTTGTTACCTTTGCTCTCAAATGCGATTTCTTCAGCTTTTTCATATTCAGAATTATAGAATATAACATTATCCTCCTTCTGATATCGAGCGATGTTCTTTTTTGCGTCTAGATAATTGTCCTCGGTTTTATGATAATCGAGATGTTCAGGGAAAAATGAGGTCACAACTGCTATTTGAGGACTCGTTGTGCATTGCATCAGTTGGTAACTGCTCATTTCCAGAACAAAAATTGCATCAGAGCCAGCTTCACCTATGTGAGTGATGGAAGGTTCACCGATATTTCCGACTAAGTGGGAATCTTTCCCCGCATTTTTGAGTATTTCATGAATCAAACTGACCGTTGTACTCTTGCCTTTAGAGCCAGTAACTCCAATAACAGTTGAGCCGGCCTCCATTACAGTATCCAAAAAGATTTGAGTTGAGTTGGTCAGTTTATCTTTGACTAAATCAAGCTCATCACACGGAGGAATACCTGGTGACTTGATGATGACGTCATACTCATTAAGATTTTCGAGGTAATTGTCTCCAGTTTGTAGGTTGTAGGTTGTAGGTTGTAGGTTCGAATTTTGATCAGCAATAGTGATATCAGCTTTTACATTATTATCTTTAAGCGTTTTAAGCATAGCCTGGCCTTCGCGACCAAAACCGAGAATAATTACCCTTTTGCCGTTAAGATCCTTCAGGTGCATGCAGGGCAGTTAGAAACTCTTCAGGAATGCCATGCTCAGAAGCAGGGCTTATTTCCTTCTTCTTAAGCTTATCAGGATCTTTTATTTGTGGAAGCACTTCCTTAAGAAACATTTGCATTACAGGAGTATCGTCAAAATCTCCTCGTTCGTGCGCCAGCATAAAAGCGGCGCGCATTTCATCGATTGTTCCTACACATTCAAATGGTTTGTTGCCGGCAAGGCCTAAAATCTGTCTGTAGAGTATTCCTTGAGTATGGTCCTCGAATATATTTTGACCAAACATTTCTACCATCTGATCTTTTGGAATATATGCGGCAAACAATGCAAAGGTTGATGCACACTTTGAACACTCACAGCACCATCTGGATTCAGATCTTTCCTGAAGTATCTTCCAGTTCTTGTTACAGCTGGTAACTTTGGAGAAGTACTGAGGAAGTTTGGAGAAGTATCTGACGATTCCAAGTTCACTTAGGTGCCTAAGAAGACTGAAGTACTTGATATCTGGTGTTATAAAATGTTCGATGTAAGCGGAAAGTAATTGTTCACACTGCCAGCTCTTGCTCCATTGGTGGTTTACATTACGTCCCCACTGCTGGAGGTTTCCTTCATCAGCTGATCTTTCATTACTCATTACAATTGACTCAAATCCGTAGATAAGTGCCATAAAAACATTTAAAAATGAGATGTAAGCGGTAATAGGTACATGGCCATTCATAGCGCCCAGATTATTTAGCTCAAATAGTTTTTCCGAAAGTGATCTATCAACAGTAAGGCATGGAAGATTTAGTTCTTCTACAAGCGCATCTATGAGTGGATGGCTTCCAAGTCTCATAAGAGTAATGTCAAACCCTGCCTTTCTAAGTATTTCGATAGTAACAATCGAGTCTTTGCCGCCTCCAATTGGAACTAGCACCTTGCCAGGAGTGAAGGGTCGCTCAAGTGGTTCCAGATAATCATTCTCCGTTGTAGTTGGAAAATTGATAACACCTTCAGGATTCAATTTATTTTTGTAAAAGAATTCCATTAGGCCGTTTTCGTAAACCTTATTCCAAAAGTCAGCATGTTTATTTGTTATGAGGCCTGACCTTATCTCCATTTGCTTTGGGCAATAACTTTTGTAATAGCTCGTTCCTGCAATCATGTGAAGCGCGAAAAGAGATCTGTCTATTAACGCAAGTGGAGTCTGTTGGAATTCCATTCCACCCGGAAGGGAAAGAGATTCCAAAAAAGGTATTTCTCCATCAAGGCTGTATCTAAATTCCAGGTAAGCTTCATCCTGATCGAATGCGAAGGAGTCGAAGACGAATTTGGAGTACTGATCCATGACAGTATGATAGCGAAAGTCAGGTCAGAATAATATTGTCTTGCTTTTGAGGTTATATAAGGAGTATAAAACGCTAAATGTCAGCTGAGTCACCAGGAGATGGCGAGCAAAAGGAAACTCCGTTAGAAAGAGAGCAGAGAATTTTGCAAGCTGTAAGAAGAGAATGGAAGGTTGCTTTAAATGGTGATAAGGTTTTTGCATGTGATGCATTTTTTGGCACCATATAGTTATTAGTGTACGCAGTGCCTACTCCGATGTAACAGCAGAAGATGTTTATAGAATTATGCATAAAATTGACGATGGCGAGATTCTTCTTGAAGATGAGTTGGGTTGATTTGGTGCCGGAGGAGAGACTTGAACTCTCACACTCTTGCGAGTACACGATTTTGAGTCGTGCGCGTCTACCAGTTCCGCCACTCCGGCTCAGATGGGAGTATATCAAATGACAATTGACGCGACCACGAATAAAAGGAAAATTACAAAAACCAAGATTTTTGTTGTAATATAAATTCAAAATTTATAGGATACTTTCGCTATGAGCGAACAAAGTGATAAGTATTTGGCAGATGGGGATAGGGATGAGGTTAGAGAGTGCTTTTGTTGCTCTGGATGTAGCACAAGATTTGGGTTCGATGATCTGGGTCTCAAGGTACTCAGAACGAAGGTTGGTGAAGATGTGTATTTTCTATGTGCAAGTCGTACCTATCTCGGCGGCCGCCTTGGTTGTGGCACTCAAGGTAATGATAATGGATATGAAAAGCCAACTGATAAACCTGCGCGAGATGACAAAGTCTTGCTTCATTGTCCTCATAGCTATACAACCGGACGCGGTGGAGATGCTTATGAAAATATTCCTCTAGACCAAGTTCCGGAAAGATTTTTTATAGATGCTGATCAGTGGAAGAGGCCGAGAGATGAGTCATGATAATCGACTCTTCAAAATCGTATAGGACTCTTCGTCTATCTGTATGTACATTGTACATACACTCACTTAGTTCCAAGAATATTCAAAACCTCTTCATCTACAACTTCAGGGAATTCTTTACCCTTCGACGAGCTCAGGGCGAGCCACAGCTCTTAAGTATTTCTATGACTTCATTATCTTTGACCTCGTCAAAAGCCGTGTAAAACTGCCCTACTGCATAAAAGTCCTCAGGCTCAGCAAGTATGTAGGCCTCATCAGATTTTTCTTTAAGCCTAAGTCCGGTATCCGGTGGACAGACGGGGATAGCAACTATCAGTTTTTTGACTTTAGCATCCTTAAGATCATCAATCGCGGCATAAATTGTTGATCCTGTAGCTGCACCATCATCAGTCAGAATAACAGTTTTGCCCTCAAGATCAGGTCGGGCCTTTATTAGGTAAGCTTCTTCCCTTCGCATAAGTTCTACCTGCTCTTCTTCAATAACTTTCTCTACATCATCCCAGCTTACTGAGTGCATTTGCAGTGCCTTGTCATCTAAGTATGTGGCACCGCCTTCTGCGATTGCCCCGACTGCGAACTCGCGATGCTCCGGATGGCCGATCTTTCTAACAATGTATGGAAAGAGAGGTAGAGAAAGCTCTTTACTTAGCGCTGACCCTACTACAACTCCTCCTCTGACGAGTGCTAGCACCAAAGTATCCTCAGATTCTTTGTAGGATACCAATTCTTTGGCCAGAAGTGTGCCTGCTTCTGTTCTGGAAGCAAATGGGAGGGAGGACATGAATGAATTCTACTCTAAAATTGTAAAAAATTTCACAGTTAAGTCATTTCAACAATTGACAATTGACCCTCCTTCGCCAAAGCTACGGAGGGCAGGCAATTGACAGTCTATTAAGAAGAAATAAGATCAACTATTCACTATTAACTATTCACTTTTCACTTCTCAACCATGTCAACAGCAACCACAACTTCAGATTCTAAGGTGACAGCCGCCACTCCTTACACTCGTTTTAAGACAACTCTTAATAAAGTTCTGCCAAAAATGGAAATGTCCGATCAGGAAAGGGAATATTTTCAGGAGCCCCAACACATTCATAAGAAGGAGATTGCAATCAAGAGAGGCGATGGAACTACTGCGACTTACCCCGCCTTCAGAGTACAGTTCAACAATGCGAGAGGACCTTACAAAGGTGGAATCAGGTTTCATCCGGAGGCTGACGAAGAAGAAGTTAAAGCTTTGGCGGCTCTGATGGCGATAAAAACCGCTGTTGTTAACATTCCATTTGGAGGAGGCAAGGGAGGAATTCAGCTGGATCCGAAAGCTCTAAGCAAAAAAGAATTGGAAGCTGTTTCCAGAGCGTATATAAGAGCAATGAAAGATTATATTGGTTCAGACATCGACTGTCCTGCACCAGATGTTAATACGAATCCTGCGATTATGGCGTGGATGCGCGATGAGTATGAAAAAGAAACCCAAACCTTCAGTCCTTCAGTCATCACAGGCAAGCCGATGACGTTTGGAGGATCGATCGGACGCGATACTGCGACTGCAAGAGGAGGTTTTTTCATAATAGAAGAGTTGATTGAGAGGACCGCAATGGATCCGGATGAACTAAGAGTCGTAATTCAGGGTTTTGGAAATACAGGAATGCACATGGCGCACTATTTGCACAACGCTGGCTTCACTGTAATCGCAGTTTCGGATTCACAAGGAGGTATTTATTCTCCTGATGGGATTGATCCGGTCAGGATAGAGAAACATAAGAGAAAGACAGGCGAAGTTACCGGTGAATACTGCGAAGGGTCGGTATGTGACCTTGGTCGAATGAAGTTTGACAACATTGAACGCATCACCAATGAACAGTTGCTGGAAATTCCATGCGACATACTTATTCCAGCAGCCATGGATAATGTAATTACTGCCGAAAATGCTCCGCGAATTCAAACTAAATTTGTTCTGGAGCTTGCAAACGGTCCCACTACTCCGGAAGCGGATGAGATTTTGGAGGGGAAGGGGATACAAGTAATTCCGGATGTACTTTCCAATGCTGGGGGCGTGACGGTGAGTTACTTTGAGTGGACGCAAGGACGAAGCGGAGAGCAATGGACTGCAGAGAGGGTGGATAGAGAGCTTAAGAGGATTATGCTCAATTCCTACAAGTCGGTTAGACGCGAGGCGTACAGGCAAAAGATAAGTTACAGAGAGGCTGCATTCAGAATTGGCATAAAAAGAATGGTTGAAGCAATGAGAGCTCGCGGTTGGGTATAATGACAATTGACAATTAACAATTGACAATTAACAATATGACTAATGTATGACGTTGCTGTAATTGGATTAGGTTGTGCGGGTTACACCGCTGCAATTTATTCGGCCAGATATAAACTTGAAACGCTTATTGTTGGAGAAACTGAGGGTGGAATGGGCATAACTGCTGCAGAGGTGGGTAACTGGCCGGGGAACATAGATATAAAAGGCCCCGATCTTATGGAAAACTTCAAAAAGCATGCAACAAGTTTCGCAAATGTAACACACAAAGTATCGCGAATTGATAAAGTTGATAAGTCAGGCGAAGGATTCATCCTAACCTACCAAAATGGTGAGACTGATGAAGTGAAGACAATTGTATTTGCAACAGGTTCGGACAAAAGACACTTGGGAATTCCGGGAGAGGACAAGTTCAGCGGAAAAGGAGTTACGTATTGCGCGACTTGCGATGCGTTTTTCTATAAAGGCAAAGATGTTGCTGTTTTAGGAGGAGGGGATAGCGCAGTTGAAGGTGCGGCAATCGCAGCACAGGTTGCAAAAAAAGTTTATCTAATTCATAGACGGTCAGAATTCAGAGCAGAGCCGTACTGGGTTGATAAAGTTAATAGCAAAGATAATGTTGAGTTTGTATTGGAGACGAATGTGGTCGAAGTTCTTGGTGATCAGGTTGTTAAGGGTGTCAAACTTGATAAAGAATTCAACGGATCAGATCAGATTGCAGTGAATGGAGTGTTCATAGAGATTGGATCTATCCCATCAACTGCGTTGGCTGAGCAATTGGGATGTGAACTTGACGACAGAAAGCATCTTAAGGTCAGTGAGGATATGGCAACATCGGTCAAAGGAGTATTTGCGGCTGGTGACGTAAGTTCCGGATCAAACTATTTCGCTCAGTTTGCGACTGCGGCTGGGGAGGGATCGGTGGCAGGCAATAGTGTGTTCAATTATTTGCAGTCCGGAGCCTAAAAACTCATTTTTTTCTTGTAAATCAGTTCATAATCCGTATCCTACACGGGATGCCAAGAGGAAAACGTACAGTATTTGCCATGTTCTGTAAGAAGTCGGGAAACCGACTGGGCACTTTGCGTTTCCATAGGCAGGACAAGAGGGGCAAGGGTTGGAAGGAGCATGCGGAGGGGCTCAAGAAATATTGTCCAAAATGTAAGTCCAGAGAAGTAGTTAAACTCAAAGAAGAGAAGCACTCTTCTAAATAGATTGTATGCATTCAAAGGAAGAACGGACCGGCGAGATGATGCTTATTGGAGCGTGTATTGTTGAGGGCTTATTTCCGATTATTGCTAAATTTGCAACCAATGTATTTCCGCCAATACTATTCACTAGCATTAGTGTGCTATGTGCTGCATTGGTGTTCTTGGTAATAATGATTATTACAGGTCGAATAAAACAAAAGTTGACCTTGGCTGCGCTAGGAAATGTTTTGGGTGTGGCAATATTTGTAGTGCTTGCGTTGGGCCTGGTGCTTTTTGGAGTTCAGTACACATCAAGCATAAATACAGCTCTGCTTTTACAGGCAGAAATACTTTTCGCCTTCATTTTTGCAACTTTGTTCCTAGGCGAAAAGCTAAGACTGATTCAATTATTTGGCACTGTAGCAATATTATTGGGGACGGTACTTGTCATCTTCAATGGTGCATTAGAATTAAACAAAGGGGACATTCTAATTGTGTTGGCAACGGTATTCTTCCCAATAGGAAATACATTTGCAAAGAGAGCTTTGAAACTAATGACATCGGAAATGCTACTATTCCTAAGATATTCCATCGGTGGACTAATGCTTTTAGCCATTAGTTATGTATTTGAAGATACTTCAAGAGTAAATCTTGCGACTTGGCAAAACAGCTTATGGATATTAATTGTTTATGTATCTGTATCGTTATCATTTGGAAAGTTTTTATGGTACACGGGACTGCGTAGATTGCCGGTTGGGAAGGCAACTTACATTATTTCTGCTAATCCAGCATTCAGTTTGATATTCGCCTTTATCCTGCTTCATGAAGCACCGACAATCTATCAGGCACTAGGGTTCATACTTACATTGAGCGGGGTATATATGCTCATCACAAAGAGAATGCAGCGCGGTAAAGTATTGGATCCTGTATAGTAAATGCATGACAGACGTTTACAGAGCTTGTGCTTCCGTATTAGTCTTCCAAAAGGATCAGAATCCTATCAAAATTCTTCTTTTACATAAGCCAAGGAAGAAAGATTCTTGGCAGATACCACAGGGTGGTGTTGAAGATGGTGAGACGTATGAAGAAGCGGCCCTAAGAGAGCTTAAGGAAGAGTCGGGACTTGTGGGTAAGTTGATTGGCAAGAGTAAAACTGTATATCAGTATGATTTCCCAAGTTCTTACCGCAAATTCAGACCGGATAATGTTTGTGGCCAGAGGATTGAGTTTTGTTTTGCAGTTGTAGAAGCGTCAGCTGAGGTATTAGTTGACCAGTCAGAGATCAATTCTTTTGCTTGGGCTACTAAGGGAGAGATAGGTAACTATATCAAACGCGAAGAGTACTTGAGATTGGTCAAAAAACTCGTCGAAGAAGGGGAAAAACTGCTAGGATCCCAGGTGTGAGAATCAAGTCGCTCAGTTTAGAGAAGTTCAGAAGCTTTCAGGAGCTTTCTATGGACTTCAAGTCCGCCAATATTCATGTTTTGCTTGGGCCCAATGGCGCAGGCAAGACAAACATACTCGAATCCATTTCAGTCTTATCGGAAACTAAGTCATTCCTGGGCTCGCAAGAGATAGATTTGGTTAATTGGGGAGAGGAGTACACTCGTGTTAAGGCCAAGCTTAAGAATGATCAGTCCGAAATAAGCCTAATAGAAGTTGTAAGCCAGATTGCACCTCGCAAACAGAAGGCATGTTTCATAAATGACGTTAAACTTCAGCTAAGTGATGCAGTCGGTCACCTTCCGACAGTTGCATTCCTTCCTCAGGATCTGGAATTGTTCGCCGGTTCTCCTCAGGTCAGAAGAAAATTCTTGGATTCGTTGCTCAGTCAGGTGTCACCTGAATATTCCAAGGCATTAAGCCAGTACACAAAGATCTTGAAGCAAAGAAACTCACTTCTTAGAAAGATTGCAGAAGGAGTTGCTAAAAGAGGGGACCTAAAACAGTGGGATCAGATGCTAAGCGACGCTGGAAGCATCCTTATACTAAAGAGACTGGAGTTAATTGAGGTTTTTCAGTGCACGTTACTACAAGAATTTAATACGTTGGGTGAAGAGTGGAGTTCGGCTGAACTTAAATATAAAAGAAAGGGAAGCGCAAGAACAGAAGATGATTTAGCTTGTGAGCTTCAAGATTTACTTGAGCATTATCAAGAGCGCGACATCATGCTCCAATCCACAACCGTCGGTCCGCACCGTGATGATTGGTTTGTAGAGGCTGACGGAAGAGAGCTGACAACCTTCGCGTCACGCGGACAGCAGAGAGCGGCGGTGCTTGCACTTATATTCCTAAAAGTTTCATTCTTGGAAATAAGAAGAGGGGAGAAACCGGTGGTTTTATTGGATGATGTGTTTTCGGAACTCGATGACAATCATCAGCGCGCGCTTCTTAAGTGCTTCGACGACTATCAAGTAATAATATCTGCAACGCACGTTCCTACAGAACTTGAGGGGGCGAAAGTTTGGGAGGTAGGGGAGCAGGTTCAGACGAAAGTGTTCTGATACATCCCAAACAACGCTAGCGCCAAAGCGTCAGTCGCATCATCAGGCTTCGGAGGTTCGTTTAACTTAAGTTCGCGCATGATCATATTCTGCACTTGAGTTTTGTCAGCTTTGCCGTCGCCTGTAATACAGGATTTAAGCTCAAGTGGAGTCGGTTCTAGTATTGGCACCTGATGTGATTTCAGGGATAGAAGTATTACGCCTCTTGCATGGGCAACATCAAGGGCGGTCTTTTCATTGGTAGCGAAAAATAGCCTCTCGACTACTGCCAGGTCTGGCTTAGTCTTAACTAAATATTTAGTTAAATCGGCCTCAATCTCGGTTAAACGGTCAGAAAGGGGAGTATTTGCAGGGGTTGTAATGGTAAACCAGTCTACATTTATCTGTTTGCCTGAATCGTCTGTTTCAAGCAATCCTATGCCTGTAGTTGCGAGGCCTGGGTCTATACCAAGTATATTCATTAAGCTTATTGTAGCTTAGTAAGTGTTCCACTTGGGAGGGTGCTATTAGTCATACGATTAGACCAGTTATTAAGATAAATGGCTAGTATAACATACTTAACACAAATACCACTTTTCCGCTATAATATAAGGAAAACACATGACTGAAATTATTCGCCGCCATAGACATCTATTGTTAGCTCCGCTTCTGCTCACGTTGATTGTGGTTTCGTTGCCAAAAGATGGGGGACTGGAGGCTTCTGTAAAGGAGAGTCAAGATGGTAAATTCATAGAAATCAAAAGTGGTACATTTGTACTACCATCAGAAGATTTAGATTTTGAACTGCAAAATGAGGTACTTAGCATTAATGAGGGTTCTGTGCTTGTATCTACTGATAGCAGAACTAATATACGATCAGGCTCACTAAATATTTCTAGTGTAAAGGGAGCGTTTACTGTGCATGTTAGAGGGGGCAATACAACGGTGGCATCTATTTCTGCTCCTGTGCAGGTAGAGAGTGGTGAACAAATGTTGCTTATTCCAGTGAATTTCAGATGGAAGGGGAATGGCAAACTGGCTCATCTTCATGCTGGTCTTGATAAATGGATTGAAACAAGAGCAATAAAGCAAATTAATTTGGATTACAAGCGTGATCAATTGGAGATTTTGAGGCTGATTCCGGATGACGATGAGAACACTTCCACAAGTTACCTGGATGATTTTAATAAGCTCATTTCAAAAGCATTAACTCCAATCAGGCTTCCATTATCCAAACAAAGCGTTAAGCAAGCTAAACTAAATCAAGATATTGACGATTTAATAACTAATGCAGAAGAAGGGGATTTTTCTTCTGCGCTTCAAGGCATTCGTTCATTAAATAATAATGGCGCATTTGAAAATATTGAATCTCTGGATTGGCTTTTGCGGATTCTTCCGAACAAAGATGGCAATCCCGAGTTTTTGGCCGAATGCCTTTCAAAATTTGTTTCTGATTCTAAGCTTTGGTTGTTGTTCTCCATTCATCCGGCTTATCAAAGAACTGCTTGGGCACTCGAGAGGCCTGCACTTAGTCAAGAAGAACAATTGGTTGATCTAATAAGCTTTCCACAGTCGGATATCTTGCAAGAAGCAGCGCCCTCTGCAGTGCTCAATCGTTGGTTAGAGGATACAAAATCAGTTGTCGAATTTGTTGACGATGATGAAGAGCTCATCAATGAAATATTGAAACTAATTATGGAAAGTATCGATTCATTTAAGCAGTATGGATATCCGCAACGTGAAAAGAATTATTCTCGCGTGTTGATTCAAATAGCAAATGAGTATGGTAAAAGTATAACTGTGCCGGAGATTAAGGAAGAAGAGGTACCTGCCGAATCCGTCGAAGACACTGAGCCAAGTCGCAGTGAGCCTGTTTCGGCGGAACTCAGCACAAGCTCACCCGAACCCGAACTTACCCCAGATCAGGTCAAAGCACAGGCGTATCAGATCTTACGAGACTTCGGAGCCTTATTTACTGTAAATACCAGCATTGAGCCTGTGTCGTCAGAGACAGCAAAGGTTAATGGTGTAATCTTTGGTAATGAGGTCCGCAATTTTACTTTAAATGTGATTAATAGCGAGGTTTCTGATGTCGAGTATCAAGGCAAAATACTGCCTTATAGTCTTGGTATCGATAAATATGTGGAGTGGGTTGAATGAGAGTAGGCGAAACTATTTAATAATATTGACCAGAGCTTAAGTCACCCTTAATCTAGCTCAAGTTAAAAGGGCGATTAGCTCAGTTGGTTAGAGCGCGACACTGATAATGTCGAGGTCGGAAGTTCAAGTCTTCCATCGCCCACCATCAATTTATGGTTTATTTAAGCCATTTAATTGCAGACTAGCACACAAAAACTTATATAATAGTGGTATGAACCAACCAGCCAGCGGATTAGAGATACATCGCCATCCAAATACGAATCCTGTGTACAGAGACATTGCTGCTTCGTGGAGACGTTTTAACGATCAGATATGCAGGGTTATTTCCATGCCATCAACAAGCAGAACTACGAATCAGTATTTCAACGCTCTTTTTCCTGACTGTGCATCTGAAGAAGCTATGCATGCATTACTCGCTAAGGGTGATCTTCTTGATGCAGGCAGCGGAACAACGCACAAGAACCCCTACTCACTATTTAATCACATTCCGGAGTCCGGAGTCGGTCCGGCCAAAATTGTTGCCATTGATCGTCGTATTGCACAAGTTGCCGGAGATTCGGATGGCTTCAGACTGAGAGATGGTGTCACAACGCGTATGATGATTACCTATAAAGATCTAGGTAGAATACTTTCATTGCGTGCTCCAAAGCGTGAAATGAACACATCCAATATTGCCCAAGGTGCAAATTTGCGCAACTTGCCACATGGAGATGAATCATTTCGCCAGATTGTTTCCATGTACTGCTATCCGTACTGGATTAGCGAAGAAGACTCTGTCGGCACCTTTCAGGAATTCGATCGAGTTCTTCAGCCCGGTGGACAAATGCGATTTTGTCCAGATTATACTTTGCGTGGTACGTCACTTCTTTCCATGCCGGACATAGCACAAACCGTTCGTCATCATTACGGTATAGACGTGCATGAACCAAAAGGCATTGGAGGCATGCGAGATTCCCTTGGTCATTCGACTCTTATTCTGACAAAGAATGAGTCCTAACCTCCTGATCTCCTTATAACCTTAGATGCAGTTTCTCTAGGCTCCTTCAAACCATCCACCTCCTTCACATACACCGTTTCACATCGCTTCTGGTATGCCCCATAGTCTGCATACTTCAGCTTTTTCCCCAGTTCTACTGTTATACTAAATAGGTAGTACCTGTTGGTCGGTCTATCACCATATACTTTATGGCTTATATTAGCCATAATATTGAACTTAGATTGGTATGAACTAATTGTAAAATTACCATAATTATGCTATAATTATTATTATGAATACAGCCTGCATTTACCCCTCAAATGCAGGGGGTTGTAAAGGAAGATATAATAAATTTAAATGTTAATAATGTCAAGTATAATCAACCATCCTCACGGTGTGGGCTTTTTAAAAAATCAAGATAGAGGCTATTAATAGTAAACTAGCGCAGTTGAGTCTCTTGGCGATGTAGTCTCATTTAATGAAAATGTAGTTCCCATTGATTGGTCTGTCACCATATATCTACAATGCGATTATCTCAGCGTACAAATCTTTGATCAAATGCGTAATTGATGCAGGTATTTCAATATTGCAGATATATCAAAAATAATGTATAATATACAGTTTGGTTACAAACAACGAAGCAGGCAACAACGTAGAGCCCGAGTCTTCTGATAAAGGTCAGGAACCTATCCAAGAAAAACCAGATCGAATAGGGGCAATCGTTGCAAAGATTCAAAAGAATCAAGAAAACATGAGAGTGATCGCAGAAATGAGACCATCCGCACTTAGTTTCTATAGACTATTGGAGTCCTTAGCAAATCGCGCCAAAGAAAGAGATGCAATGAATGACAGATTCAGGAGACGAGACAAATTGGTGTGGTTGAGTAGTATTGGATCAGATTATACGAAATTGATGGATAAGATCGATAAAGCAAGTGAATTCGATGATACAGGCTCGTGTAATCCCTTTATTGCGAACACAGGTTTTGGTTGGGTAGCAGGATTTAAAGGAGGTAGGTCTGGTTCATCAGGTACAATTCTCGGAAACCCACGGTATGGAGAACATTCTGTAATAGGCCCCAAGGCTTCTGAAATTGGTAAAGATTTATTTGACAAAGATTTCCAGAGAGGATACGAATTAGTCACTACCATGCCAGATGTGTTCCTTAGATCTGTGAACGTCATCGCTGCATTGAACAAGAAAGATGAGATCAAGGAGCGAAAAGAGTTGGAAAATAAAAAGAAAAAGAAAGAGCGGTAGTACCTGTTGATAGGTCTATCACCACTTGCAATTCAACAGATAAGGACTATGGTATCAATATGGGTTTCACTGTTATCACCGATGAAATGGTGAATCTTGGGGATCCTGAGGCAAACAGGGATGTGATATCGGGGCTAGATAAAGTGTCATCTGGAGAACTCACAGGAGATGGAGCGATAGGGGTCATACAAAGTGCTATGAGAATTCTGGGAAGAGACGCTATTGTAGGCGAAATAAATGTTCAAGCCTTAGCAGGAACACTGTCAGTGGAAGTTCAACGTAAACATGCCACGGTTCAATCCATTTTGAAATCAATGGCAACCGAGGATCTACTGTCAGAGTGATTACATCAAACTCTCCCCTAAGCAGCGTAGAATAGTACTCTATTTGATTGTGTCAAGTTTAGGATGTACTTTACGCTTATCAAGCTTTAGAGTTTCCTCTTATGACATCAGATATTGTAGATCACTACAGGCAGCTTCATGCAGGCTATACCCAGGAGGATCTTGTAGATCCAGCAACTACAAAGGACATTGCTGACTCGTATACTCTTACCGCTATTCGCGTTGCCCTGCATAATCTTACAGTCAATCAAGCTGTATCTCTTCTTTCAAAAAAACTTGAACAAGCAGGTATACAGGTTCGTCTTCTTGGGAAAGATGCTGCGAAGAGTATGAAGCTAATAATTGCAAATCACCAAGGCCCTTCGGATGATCCAGAATCCGATAGAGACTTCCCGGAAGTACGGTCTCGTTTTGAGAGATTTACGCAAGATGGGGAAGTTCCTCTTGGATACGGAGGAATGGAAACGATGCTTGCTCGTGCCATTGTCCCCCTGCGCACGCGTCCTGTTTTGAAGAGCGAATTAACCGATCGATTTCCAAGTGATTGTGATGGTCTAGTAGCAAAAGCTAAGGCATTCATCAAGGCACAACTTATTCGTAGGACAAATCCTATTATTTTTGAGCGTCCTTCGAAAGATCTTCCTAAAAAAGAAGCTATACAAGCTGCATCTAAAGAGAAGACGGATGTTTATCGTAAGGTTTGCTCGGTTGCAAATAGAGGTACTCCTGTGATGTTTTATAGCGAAGGTACTCGTTCTGTAACTGGAGCGCTAAAAGGGTTCCAGAAAGAACCATTTCAGGTGATGGTAACAGACTACTTGCGTCAACGTATACAGAATAGAGAGCCTCTTGATATTGGTCTTGCAGTTGCCAATATGGGAGAAGCAATGCCACTTGGAGGCTTTCGTTCAAATGCTCTGCTTTTCAAAAAACCTATCACTATAGATGTTTCATCTTGGGAGCCATCACAAGATCTTCAAGATCGTATTGTAAGTGAGATAGATCCTCATGCTCCAGATGAAAGAGTTGTTAGTCAGATTGGCCGCTCTCTATTAAGAGAAGCTCATGATGAGATGGGTCGTAGATTGCGAGGTTTGCTTTCGGATATAGCGTCTTAGTTCTCTGACGGTATTACAATCAAAGCCCTAGCTTATCTCTTTGGACATCTTCGTCGAACATTGCAATATCCATTCCAAGTGTTCGTATGTGGACTTTTAAAACTTTGTTGATGAGTTCAGGACTACCACGTAGTGTGTCCGCTACCTGTAATGCACCTTCTGCCGCCTCTCTATCTATCGAGAGGCTTACATTTTTTGTGAGATTATCCTGTCGTGTAGTTTTAGTGTGAAGCTTGAGAAGGCCTCGGAGTCTGAAGGGCAAACCTAGTAATTTCCTTTCGGCAATGAGTGCAATTGAAATTAAATCGCAGTTACTTTTTGCTTGTCGTTTGAGCAGGTTAACATCTTCGGTACTCGAAGTTCCTGCGACACTCTCAACGCTATACACAAGAATGTGGCTTCCGTTGCGCTCTGCTTCGCATAAAGCCTTCACGAACTCTTTTCTTTGAAAGAGTGAAGTTTTCACTGACGCCGATTCACTATAGATGTTTAAAACTTGTAAACTGTATTGGTGATGATGGCCAAAAGCTTTCATCTGAAGCAACTACCGCCTTGTTCAAAGTAATGATAGAAATTGGTATTGTGACCATAGAAAAAGAAGACGGCCCCTTCATCATAGGAGCCAACACAAGAAGTGGAATAAGCACACTTGTGCAAGGAGACAATACAGATGGAAGGCTGACAGAAGACTGGCAGTAGAGCAATCTCCTCTTGCAATCCGAACGCTCACCATTACTTTTTCTTGTCCATATGCAGTGGATCCTGCCCCTTGCCTACTCGCTGCTTATTTAATCTCTTTTTTTCTCGATTGCTCATTGCACGAGAATTACCATCAGTGCTTTTGTCCTTCCCTGCATTACTTCCTTTCTTTTCTCTCATAAGAATATAATTTGCAGCATTATCTCCTAATGCTAAACGCAAGCACTCACGGAAATTGGCAGCTAATTCTGCAGGCAGATCACGTACAGCATGCATTACTTCCTGCAAGTAGGCTTGATTGTTTGTGCCCTCATTTGTTGCCTCTTCGACTGTTATTGCACCAACGCTCATTGGAAATTTGAGAAAAATATTTATGCACAGTTTAATATTATTTTTTGACTTGTCAAATAAAAGAATCACAACTTACTGACTTAAATTAGCAAAATTTACCTGATAACCTAATTCAACGAGTTGCACTGGAATCCGAAGCGATCCAATAACCTTTCATTTACTCTGGTCATCATTGTAGCATCGTCGCTGAATCTTCTGTAAACACGGGGACACGTTCGATCCTGAAGTCTTTGTAAGTCGGATGGTTTGACTTCTACTGGGGTCTTCTTTGGAGCTACAGTCTCTTCTACAGGAGCTTCTTCTACTGCGGGGGCTGTTTCTTCTTCAACAGCGGGTGCTGCTTCTTCTGCAGGGGCTGCCTCTTCAGTTTCAGGAGCTTCCTCTTCAGCTGGTTCTTCTGGAGTAGTTTCGGCTTCTTGCTGTTCGTTTCCTATCTGCATAAGCCTGGCACGGCGATATTTTGCTCGTGCGGCATTGGCAAATAATTCACCTTCAATAGTAAAGCCAGATGCAAATGCTGGCACAGCAGTCAGAAGTAGTGAAGAACTGAGGATTATTGACGTAAGCTTTTTCATAATAGAATGTGGTAAGTGTTGGTGCGCCTATTATACACATTAGAAACAGCAAAAAAAGCTTTTTATGCAAAAAATGTAACAAAAACCTCAGTTATTTATCGTAAACCTGCGTGACGCTCTCGCCTTTTTCAATGTGCTCAATTACCTCGGCTAGCATTGGGGCGATTGTAAGGATCTTGAGTGAATCAAAACTCTTGTCTTCTGTGGGCACAGAATCAGTAACTATGACTTCTTTGAAGCCGGCGTTTGAAAGCTTCTCTTTTGCTTGCCCAGAGAATATGGCATGCGTTGCTGCTACATAAATCTCATCGGAGGCGCCACGCTCAGCCAGAGTATTCATCGCGGCTATTGGCGTGCTGCCTGTATCAATCATATCGTCAAAAATGATGCAGGGGCGATTTGTTACATCTCCCACTAGCTCAATTACTTCGGCTTCATGGTGCTGGGGTCTAGATTTGTGAATAATCGCAAGATCGGCATCTATCATGTCTGCAAATTTTTTGGCTCTTTTGGCACCGCCGGCGTCAGGTGAAACAACAACGGCGTTAGATAGGTTCTTGCTTCTAAAGTAGTCGGCAAATATTGCATGAGCTGAAAGTGCGTCAACAGGAATCGAGAAAAACCCTTGAATTTGACTAGAGTGCAGATCAAGAGTTATTACATGATCAGCTCCGGATTCTTCTAGGAGATGTGCTACAAGCTTGGAAGAGATTGGCTCACGCGGCTCGGATACGCGATCCTGTCTTGCGTAAGGAAAGTTGGGGATAATAACATGAACAGTTTCTGCAAAGCTGAGTTTCGCGGCTTGGCACATCAGAAATAATTGCATTAGATCGGCATCAGAATTATTTGTAGCTGTTTGAATGATATACACATCTTTGCCTCGTATAGTTTCCTTGTATTTTACATATCTTTCTCCACAGCTGAAGTTTTTTAAATCAATATCTCCCAATTCAACACCAAGTTCTTTGGAAAGGGCTTGTGCAAGTGCCGGATGAGAAGAACCAGTGAAGAGGTGCATTTCGTGTCTATTATACTGGATTTTGACCTTTTATGGTAGGACCGCACAAATGAGGGCTATAATAAGCATGAATGCACGTAAGATTATCCTCATCTCTTGGCCTGCCGATCGTTGAAAAGAATGATGATCATGTAATAGGTATTATTTCCGGAATTCTGATTAATCCAGATTCTGGTAAAATTGAAGGATTTTATGCAAAAGTACCCGGATTGATGGCTAGTGGAGATTTATTTTTTTCCGCTCTAGATACTGTTAAATGGGGCACCAGAGTTTCTATTCAGGATAGAGAGGTGTTGTCTCCTGCTAATGATAGAATTCGCCTAAAGGAAATACTTGAAGATCCAAGAACTGTCCTGGGTCAAAAAGTATTTTATGAGAATGGAAAGAAGCTAGGCGTTTGCAAAGATGTACAATTTGATACAGATAAAATGGTTATGACTTGGATCTTTCCAAAGAAGTTTTTTGGATGGGGGATGGCAATTCCTGCCAAAGAAATTAAAGAAATTAAAAAAGATAAAATAATTGTTTGTGATCCAAAGGTAACTAAAAAAGTGGAAGAAGAAGAATCAATCGATCCGGTCGAGACATTGGAAAAAATTGCTGATCCAAAGATTGTAAGACCAGGATGACAATCAACAATCGACAATCAACAATCAACATTCAACATTCAACACTTCGACTCTGTTTGCTGCAGATATTCAACAACAAACCACCAACTAAAATGTTGATGGTTGACTGTTGAAAGTCCGCCGTAGGCGGACGTGTCGATTGTCTTGTCTAAACGAAGTCTGCTACGAACTGTACGATTGCTCGTGCCAACAAGATTACAATAAGACCAATGATAGCAAATAGAATAGTCTTTTTGCTTTTCTCAACAGCCTCTTGTTCTCCCTGAGAAACAACCATTCGCACACCAGCGATAACGATTATTACTACAGCGAGTAGAGCCATCAGGTTAAGGAAGTTCTTAATAATATCCGTGATGGTTCCCTCGATATCGTCCGAGCCTCCAATGTCTGGAGTACTGCCGAACATTGCAAGAGCGGCTGGAGCGCTTGATAACCAGCAGAATGCAACGGCTGATGCTTTAAGCGACTTGTGCCTGATTGATGTGATCATAAAAAATGAGGGGTACGTTGTTGACCATTCTGCGTTATCTATAAGAGGAAATGCAATACAAAGATGCTCTTAGATATGAAAAGAAGCTTGACCATTAATAATATTGAGTGCTTAGAGACATATTTGTTTATTATTCACTACTTAGGAAACCAACTCCTAGTATTAGTATGGCAGGAAGTGCGTACCACAGGTCCTGGTTAAATATAAGAACTTGCATAAGTTTACTTTGCTGAATGATGGGAGATACATTCGTAGAGTCTGCAAGTGCGGTGTCCAAAATTGCTCCACCGGAAACAAAAGTAAGAAGTGTGGATAGGATCAGCCCTGCAGTAGCAAAGCCAAACATGGCGGTAATTATTGTGCTTAAGGCTGTTCCAGGTTCTTTCCCGTACTCAATGTTAATTCCGCTTCTGATCATGATAAAGATCACTACTGCGCCGAAAAATACCAGCTTGGTAGTTGCAAGTATTGTTGAATCTACCGATAGGCCAAGCATAGAGAGCATTGCGTGGGATTCTCCCGTAAGTCTTTCAAAGATATTGCCCAAGCCCTGTACTGCAACCGTAGCTATATAGGTTGCTATTACTAGTTTCACCGAATCGTGTTTTCCGATAATAAACGCATACGCAATCACCATCGCGAAGAACACAATGATGAAGAGATCCCAGCTGAGCGTCAAATCCATGGGGCATATATTACATTAGACTTAGGTTGTTATTCTAGTGAAAGTTTACTGGTTTCTGGTTTTTAGTTTTTTGTTATCTGAGGCAGTTAAGTCTCCAATAACGAGGAACTAGTAACTAGAAACTAGTAACTAGTTAACTGATAATCTCTAGCATTTACTAGAATCAAGCTCATTTTCTCTTTAATCTTGCACCCATGCGACACGGATTCCTTCTGATAAATAAGCCCGTCGGCCCTTCTAGCCATGATTGTGTTTACAAAGCACGAAGGCTTCTGCATGAAAAGAAGATAGGCCACTTGGGAACACTAGATCCTGCGGCAGAAGGATTGATGGTTATGGCAGTTGGAGCAAAGGCTCTTAAAGTTGTGGAGCTCTTTAATAAGCTTCCAAAAGAATATGAGGCAACTATCAGACTGGGAGAGATCAGTTCAACTTATGATAGAGAAGGAGTAATAGAAGAGTTCGAAATAAAACCTGGAGTAAGCCTGCCGACTATGATTGATATTCAAAATGTAATCTCGGATAGAATTATCGGGAAGATCGATCAAGTTCCTCCAGCTCACTCAGCAATAAAAATAGGAGGGGAACGTGCTTACAGAAAAATGAGGCAGGGAAGGGGAGTGAATATCCCTCCAAGAGAAGTTGAGATTAAAAAGTGCGAAATTCTGGATTTTAACTATCCGATCTTGAAACTTAGGATCGGGTGCTCAAGCGGAACATATATCAGATCAATTGCTAATGACTTGGGTGTACTTCTGCGATGTGGTGGATACTTGCAAGAGCTCAGGCGCACCAAAGTAGGGGATTGGTCGATCGATAACTCAACGGAACTCGAAGATCTTGCATGGTCAGACATAACTCCATTAAAGGATGTATTGGGAGTTCGATTCAGAATTGACCTGACCTCAGATCAGGCAGAAGACGTCAGGCATGGAAGGGACATTGATATTAAGGTCGAGCAGGACGCAATCGGTTGGTCAGAAGGATTTCCAATAGCTGTACTTGCTCCGGCTGGAGGCAAAGCGCATGCGAGGAAGGTTTTATAAGAATTGATAATTTAGAATTGAGAATGGATAATTGAATAGATCGCAAGTTTGTTTTGCGATTGGGGAGGATGCGAAGACTCTTTTACAAAGGAGAGGCCAACCAAAGCACAGCAAAAATTTGGAAACCGCCGAAGACAACGACGAGGTGGTGCCCCAAGATTGCGTGTGGCCAAGAAGAAAGCTGCAGTTGGGAATGAAAAGAAGAGATAGTCGCATCCTTCCCCCCGCTAATAATCGACAATTTTAGGTCTGATATCAGGTCATTAATTGTATTTTGTAACTATATCAACTATTTAGTTAAATAGTTGATATAAATGAATTGCATATCCGAAAGCTCAACAATATTGTTGTAAGGAGTTCAATAACTCCGGAAATTCTTTATATCCGGCCGTCTCATTAAAGTGCCCTGCATTTGGAACGAATGAAAGCTCGACTCCAAGTTCGCTTGCTGCTTTCTGACCATTCTCGATACATACAAAAGGGTCATTGTCGGAATGGAATACAACGAAGTGTTTTGAATTGCTTCGAATGGTGTCCCAATCAAATCCGCCTTCTAAAAATGGTGAGTCTCCTTCGATATATTTGATTGGGGGAATGCCAAGAGCTG
>Ga0187827_10000373_pt1 | contig 71733 bp, 69 predicted proteins | sample ETNtaG_39_FD_167969 | JGI IMG/M metagenome (GOLD analysis project Ga0187827, IMG submission 167969) | Marine microbial and viral communities from oxygen minimum zone, Eastern Pacific Ocean - ETNP2014_SV_150_PacBio MetaG (Illumina Assembly) | ecosystem: Environmental > Aquatic > Marine > Hypoxic... | reverse complement strand
AAAACAAAATGCCGAAGAAGCAAAAGTCGTGGCAGATATGGGTTACACGGCTTTGAAATTTGATCCTTTTGCTCAGGAAAATTTTTATAAGATCTCACTTTCGGAAGCGCAAATTGCTGAGGAACGTGTCGCAGCCGTGCGAAATGCTGTGGGGCCAAACATAGATATATTAGTTGAAGCCCACGCGAAGTTTAACGTCATGAATGCCATTCAACTAGGCAGACGAATGGAACAATACCGACCTTTGTTTTATGAAGAGCCCGTTTCCCAAGAAAGAGTTTCAGAATTGATAGAAATACGTCGTAGCGTTAATATCCCTATTGCTACTGGAGAAAGGCTTTACACTAAATTTCCATTTGCAGAAATCATAGAAAAGCACGCAGCGGATGTACTTCAACCTGACATAGCTAACGCAGGAGGGATCACTGAATTGAAGAAGATAGCTGCTATAGCTGAGGCCAAGCACATAACAATGGCACCTCACAATGTGTGTTCACCCGTTGGAGCTATGGCTGAAATTCACCTCGACGCATCTCTGATCAACTTCGAAATCCAAGAATACCATGCGGAATTTTACACCGGACATTATTTCACTGTTTTGGATGGTTTCACACGACAAAAGGACGGTTACGTTGATTTAAGTGATACTCCAGGGCTTGGCCTGGAATTGAACGAAAGTGAAATCGCCAAACACCCGCCCATGAAAAAAATTACATCATCTGGAGGCACCGTTAGGGGGATATAAAAATTAACTTTGTCGACCAAAGCGAAATTGTTTTGATTAAACCTAATTAATAATATCCAAATCCAATAACTCGGAGTGAACTGATCCAATATATTTGCAGTAATCACACCTGTAAGAGCTTTTGGGAAAACTGTCACTTTGAAGACAATCTTTTATTTCAAAAATTTTTTTCTCGATCCAAAAAGTGTTGCCCTCATAGGGGATCACGTTTATTTCAAAATCCAGAATGCTATTGAATGCCTCTTTGTCTCTTCTGGCATTACAGTATACAAAGTAACCTATATTTGAAACTTGGTAATCGTTTTGTTTGAGAAGCCACTGATAGATTTCCATCTGCCGCTTGTAGCCTATGTGCCAAGTATCATTTAGTTTATCGATGGTTTCATTTTTCGAAGTGGCTTTATAATCGACTACGATTAATTCGGTATTGGAATTTATCCAAACGTCGTCAATGGCTCCCGTTATGGTGAAATTTGTGTCTTCATGTAGATATTGAACCCCTGAGGCGTTTGCTCGCCACTTGTCTAAATTTTCATTTTGATAAGGAATAGCGTCTATTTTGTTTTCCGTCATCATGGGATGGGGTAGACCTGATAATCGATATTGGTCAAATTCCAATTTAAGAAGATGGTCTACTGCATTATTAAGATTGAAAGGGAAACCTGGAGGCCTGCCTACCCCAAGCCTACGGTCCATATAAAAACATCTAGCACATTCAATGAAGAGATCTATTTTGGATCGGCTTATTTTGAAAGGTTTATCCGAACGAGGATCGTAAAGGTTTCTTGTTCGTTTACTATTGTACGGACTCACATAGAGACTCCTTCAACATACTTGTTATTTGCGAACATGTGGACATTACATGTTAAAAATCACTACCTTATTTTCGCAAGTAAATTATCCATTTGTGACATAATAATTTTTATAAATCAGGAACTTTTATGTATTTTATGATAAGAATCTTATCTGTACTTGAGGACGAATAATTTGGATTTCTTAATAGGCGGAATAATTGGTTTTGTTTTAGCTGTTCTAGCTTCAGCAGTATATTGGAGACCAAAATTATCTTCAGCCAATCAGAACCTAGGAACTCTCAAGGACCAAATTTCTTCTAGCACTGTTAATAATGAGCAATTAAAAGAAACCTTTTCTTCGATTGCATCACAGGCTTTAAAAAGCAATAATGAATCTTTTTTAACTCTTGCAAAAGAAAATTTAAATAAGTATCAAAGTGAAGCAAAATTAGATCTTGAGAAAAGACAGATTTCTATAGAGAAACTTGTTAATCCTGTTGGAGAAACGTTAAAAGAAGTAGATAAAAAAATTGAAAATTTGGAACGAGACAGAATAAAGTCTCAATCATCACTTCAACAGCAGGTTCAATCATTAATTAATGAAACTTCAACTTTATCTACTGCATTACGTAGACCGTCTGTAAGGGGTAGATGGGGTGAAATGCAGCTTAGAAGAGTAGTTGAAATAGCTGGTATGACTAATTATTGTGATTTTTCTGAACAGGTAAGTATTATTGATGAAGATATCAATATTAGACCTGATCTTACAGTAAACTTAGCAGGAGGAAAGAAAATTGTTGTAGATGCAAAAACTCCAATGGAAGCCTATTTAAAAGCGTCTGAAATTGAAGATATTCAAGCTCGAGATTTCCAATTAAGTGAACATCTAAGGCAGACTAAAGATCATATAAATTCTCTGTCTTCAAAATCCTACTATAAACAATTTCCTACATCACCTGAACTTGTAATTATGTTTATTCCAAATGATTCAATGTTTATGTCTGCTCTTGATCAGGACCCAGGTTTAATGGAGTGGGCAGGGCAGAAGAATGTATTTTTAGCTTCCCCTATAACACTTATAGCAGTATTGAAAGCTGTAGCGGTTGGCTGGCGTGAAGAGTCGCTTGCAAAGAACGCTACGGAGATTTCGTTATTGGGTAAGCAATTATATGATCGTATCTCAGTTTTTTCTAAACATTTTAAGAATGTTCGTTCAGGACTTGATAGGGCAGTCTCATCATTTAATGATGCTGTAAGTTCTCTTGAATCGAGAGTTTTTGTTACTGCTAGGCGTTTCAGAGATTTTGATGTTATAGAAGATAATAGTGAAGATTTACAGGTGTTACCGATAGATAGGAATACTAGAGAATTGAATTCTGAAGAAACCCAAATCCCATTAGATAGGAATACTAGAGAATTGAGTTATGAAGAAACCCAAATCCTATTAGATAGGAATACTAGAGAATTGAATTCTGAAGAAACCCAAATCCCATTATTACCAGATGGAGAATCTTAATTTATTCTGCGGGTCCCTCTTCATCATCATCGATAATTCCTCAAACAGGTTTCTCTCCAAAGACTAATATCATATTTCAAAATAGTTTTAATTTATTTTTTTCAATTGGAATCATCGGTTGGTTCTTTACATGAATAGCACAGCTTTGGAATTGGTAGAAAAAGAGTCGCACCACAGAATCCACAATATCCTGAAATCTCACTTATGTTATCGTTTTATTTTTCATAAGTCGATTACTTGGATCATATTCCCAACACTGATTTTGCTGCAATTGTTGTTTCCTGAACTTGCTTGCACGACCCCAACCCGTACATACAGCTGTCGGCTCCGATTGTGTCAAACACATATTCGAAAGCCTTCGGTCCAAGGTATCTTCCTCCCGCCAATGGTTTCATCCCTATCACCGGCCGATTAGTTTGTTTTATTGCGTCAACAGCTATATCCCTTGTCGGAAACATATACATTCCTAATTCATTGATTGGAGTAAGGTAACCGTCTACATCGATTCCTTCTTTTTCTAGAAGAGGGATAGTTGATCCAGCATGATGAACGCTTGTAATTACCGTTTTAAACCTCTTTCTGAGGAAAGAAATATATTCGTTGATTAAATCGAAACGTCCGGTGGCAGCGAGCAGATCTATTTCAGCTCCTGGGTCTGCTATAAAAATGTCGCATCCAGCAAAAAATCCAAGATATTGCTCAAGTACCCCGTAGTCTATGTAAAGTCGTTCAATTTCGTGTGGAGTGAATGGTGCAACTGTATCGGGAGTGACCAAATTATCAAATGATCCCTCGAGAGTGTATTTTAATATTTCGTCTTCATATATTTTTTCGGCAAAATCTTTCCCTCCTACTGTGAAGTCCTTTGCGTATAGTGTTGAATGTGCTTTGCTAGAGTAGGATGTTAGCTCCCCGTCAAGTGAAATAGGTATTAGAATATAAGCTAGAAGGTTGATAGTTGTTTTTAGTACCAATTCCGTTTCCCAAATAGCTTGTAGATGCATACGGTTTAACCGTGGATTCATGTGATCTATCTGCACGACGCTAAGCCCTTGCTTCTCCACTGCGTACCTCAAGACATCAGAAACTGGAGCCACCGTTCCAAACATCTCAAGGTTTTTACTATCTTGCTCTGAATTTTGATAGGATACTCCGTCAAAAGGATGTATTCCCATAACCAATTTTGGCAATTGAACGTTGCCAATTGGTGTGGTTGGAATAGATGTTGTGCCTGTACCTGTACTCATTGCCTTAATCCAGAATTTTTTTAATGACTAACACTATCATAGACTTGATTTAAGTTAAATTTCCACCACTTCAGTTGAAAATTGATGGGTGTGAGTTTTGAAGCCTTATTGGTGATCCTTATATTGGTAAACTTTGTATAATCAATTTTTGAAAAAGGCCAGTATGCAAAAAGAATATATTAATTCAATTGTTTTGATTCCTCCGTCAGAAGGAAAAACTGATGGTGGCTCCTTTCCTGGTTTGGATATCCAAACGATGGGATTGCCATCTCTTTCAAAAAAACGACGTGACTTAATAGAAGTTTTACAATCCACTATGAAATCATCCCAAAATCTTAATAAAATATTGGGTGTGAAGGGTGTGGCTCTTGAAAAAGCTATCAACAATAATTTAGCCATATACGATGCTCCAACTATGCCAGCTATTAAAAGGTACAGTGGAGTCATGTTTGATTCTATTGATTATGCAGGATTTGAGGAAACCGAAAGACAAAAATTTGATGATAACGTTTTCATCTTATCAGGGCTTTTTGGCATCATAAACCCTCATGAAAATATTCCGAACTATAAATTAAAAATGGGAGCAGTATTGCCAGGATTATCATCTTGTGCATATGAGTGGAAACCGTATATTACCGAAATAATTGCTGAAACGGCAAAAAATTCCATAATCTGGGATTTTTTACCCAATGAGCATTCTTCGGCTTGGGATGAACGAAAAGTCAAGTATCTGAAACGATATACCATAAAATTTGTTCAGAATAAGGAAGGGAAATTAAAAACTATTAGCCATTGGTCTAAAAGTCTCAGAGGTGCTTTTATTCAATACTTGTTTTCCAATAACCTTCTACAAAATACATCCCAAATAAATGACATTATGTCAGGTTTTTCACACCCATCTGATTATATATATCAACCAACGATGACTTCAAATATTGGCAATACTTCAAATTTTGTCTTTTTGAAACGAGGTTAAATTTGGATTCAAAATTATCAGGAAAAGCCAAGGCTCTGCATAATGAATCTCTCGTAATAGACACTCATATCGATACAGCTACACACTTATTGTGGAGAGAACCGAAATTTGATACTCGTTTGAATGTAGGTCATGTTGATATACCTAGACTGCGGGAAGGGGGCGTGAACGCTGCTTTTTTTGCCGTGTGGATTGATGAAGTAGGCAGCGATTTAGACGCTTTGCGGTTAGCTGTCAGAGAAATCGATTCGATTTACCGGACGATAGAAAAGTATTCAGATGATTTGGATTTAGCCCTTACCACAAATGATCTGAAAAATATTGTGGACAAAGGGAAAATTGCGGTAATGATTTCAATTGAAGGCGGTCGAATAATTGACAATGATTTGGGTATATTACGAATGTTACATCGCCTTGGTGTTCGGTCCATAACCTTGGCCTGGACCAACGCCACGGGTTGGGTAGATAGTCATCAGGACGAGAAACACGGGGGATTGACTGCATTCGGAGAAAGTGTCGTAATGGAAATGCAGCAGATAGGAATGTTGGTTGATATCTCGCATGTTTCGGACAAGTCGTTTTGGGATATTATTAAGTGCGCGGACCGACCAATTTTTGCATCTCACTCCTGCTGCAGGGCTGTCCAAAAACATTCCCGTAATATGACAGATGAGATGATTGTCGCCATGGCTGAACGAGGGGGAGTAATAAATATTAATTTTGTTGCGGGATTTGTCGGTGGAGATCCAAGTGTCGGTTATCAAAAAAACGAATCCCTTGATCGGGCACAATTTAAAGATCCCTTTGAAATGTTAATAGGTAAATCCGGAGGAATTAGCCCAAAATGTTCAAACCTTATAGAGCATTTTAACCACGCCATAAATCTTGTAGGAGCAGAGCACGTTGGGATAGGCACGGATTATGATGGAGCGTCCACGTTTCCGATCGGCCTTGAGGATATTTCGAAGCTACCTTATTTGACTGATGGATTTATCAAATCAGGATATTCCAAACAAACTATAAAAAGGATTTTAGGGTTGAATAATTTGAAACTCCTTTGTGAATCAATAAACTAGTTGGCGAATCCAATAGATATATTATTTAAACTTATTGACTCTTATTAAATCCAGAGATAATTTTTTCTAATTTAATACCGTATAGGGTGACCACAATACGCTTTTACGATTTACACTTATCCAGAGAAAAAATTTTTGTGAGAGAGATTTTAATTGCGACAAAGAAAATTTGGAAATAGTGATTTACAGACATCTGTTATAGGATACGGCGGTTGGCCGATGGGCAGGGGTATGTATGGTTCATTTGATGACAATGAAGCTATATCAGCAGCCCGTACTGCTTATGAAAACGGTGTTACGTTATTTGACACGGCAGCAATATATGGCTGGGGTTACGGTGAAAAACTTATGGGTAAGGCTATAAAGGACTTTCGTAAAGATATAATTTTAGTGACTAAAGGGGCCAGAGAGTGGGACCGAGGGAATCCTGACAGACGGGCGGCAACATTTTCTAATTCAGATCCAAAAAGATTATCTGAGTCAATAGATGAAAGTTTGGAACGCCTTCAAACCGATTATATCGATCTTTTTTTGATCCATTGGCCTGATAAAGAAAGACCTTTTTCTGAACCTATGCAAGTTTTAGAAGATGCTAAAACAGCAGGAAAATTACGTTATACCGGCGTTTCGAATTTCTCGGTCGATATGATGGATGAATGCCGTAAGACAAGTTCTATAATAACGAATCAGATTGGTTATCATATTTTCGATCGGCGTCCCGAACGTGAGGTGATTCCGTCTGTTGTTGAAAACAAAATGGGAATCATGGCTTATGGGTCCCTAGCTCATGGCCTTTTATCTGGATCGTGGCCGGCTGATAAGACTTTTGAGGATGACGATTGGCGGGCATCAGGCGCCAATTTCGGGATTTCATCTTGGGGAGATGAAAATTTGACGGCAAATGTTGCAGTCGTAGAAAAATTAAAAGGGATTGCCTCTGAACATGGTAAGACGGTTTCACAATTAGCAATATCATGGGTTCTTTCTAATCCTGCTGTTTCTGTGGCCCTGGTAGGGTCTACCAAGGTGCCCCATGTGTCAGAAAACCTGTTAGGAGATTGGATTTTGCCAGAAACTACCAAAAGAGAAATAGATGAATTGGTTTTGTCTCAAGGATCCGGTGTGGGGTTGCCAGGAATGGCTATAGCAACCTGATATCACTCTCCGTTTTGTTAGGTACAAGCTTATTGAGTTTTCTGAGCGTTTTAATTGAGTGACTTTGATGCAATAGTCGTTGGAATCGGATCTATGGGCAGTTCCACGTTGTATCATTTGGCTCAACGAAGGAAAAAAGTTCTTGGCATAGAACAATTCGGCATACCTCATGAGCTTGGGTCTTACCATGGAGAGAGTAGGATCATCAGGCTCGCTTATTATGAAGATCCATCATATGTTCCTCTTTTGAAACGTGCTTATGAACTGTGGTTTTTACTGCAGAATCAGGTAAAGGCGGAATTACTGTGTATTACCGGTTCACTTGATATTGATCGGATCGATGGATCAGTTTTCAAAGGATCTCTCACATCATGCCTTACTCATAATATTGTTCACGAAGTTCTTGATGCGAAGGAAATTTCTTCTAGGTTTCCGGGGTATGAATTGCCTTCTGATTATTACGGATTATATCAACCGGATGGAGGTTTTTTATTTCCTGAAAAATGCGTTGAAGCTTATAAAAATATGGCGATAATGATGGGTGCAGACGTAAAAGTAAATGAGCGGGTTAAAAGTTGGAAGAGCGAACGTGGAAAAGTAATTGTCACCACCGACAAAGATGTTTATCGTGCTGACAAGATTGTCTTTACGTCTGGAGCATGGACTCAAAATTTGTTATCTGATACGTCGGAAATTCTGAATGTAGAACGGCAAGTTGTTGGATGGTTCACTCCTGAAAATGATAACGTGTTTAAGCCAGAGTTATTTCCCGTATTTAACGCTAAATTTGAAGAAGGCAGATATTATGGTTTCCCAATAACTGGGACGCCAGGATTTAAAGTAGGGCGTTACCATCATTTGGGACAAATAGTTGATCCTGATTTTGAAAAATCTGAAATTACTGTGGAGGATGAATTAATTTTGCGTTCAGCTGTTTCAAATTATTTTCCAAAAGCAAATGGCGACGTAATTTCGTTGAAGTCCTGTATGTTTACAAATACCTCGGATGAACATTTTATTCTGGATAGGGTTCCTGGATACGGTAATGTATTTCTGGCTGCCGGTTTTTCTGGTCACGGTTTTAAATTTTCAAGTGTTGTTGGGGAAATAATGGCAGATTTGGTTACATACGGCAAAACTAAACACGATATAAACATGTTTAGGGTTGATAGGTTCTGACTTGAGAACTTTTAGATCACCACACTTTTTTAAATAAGCTTAACCAGTTTCCACCAATTATTTTTTTTATGTCTTTCCAGTCATATCCTCGATTTTGCAGGCCGTTCGCAACGTTAACGAATTTGGATGAGTTTTCCAACCCTATTAAATGTTTGTATGGTTGTGGAACCTCGATTGTTTTACGTGACTTGATCGTCCCCTGAGATGAAAACAACCATTCGAACCAGTTTTTTGTTTGACTTTGGCAAAAATCTGTTCCGATCGCAACGTGATTTGGGCCAACGAGGTCAACTAAATAATCTATTCGATCCAAGTAATTATCGATTGTAGACGCATATCCATCAGGCAAAAACATTGGAAAGGCGTTCGACCCTATAACACCGCCTCTTTTTGCCAGTTCTACTATCATTTCATCAGGTTTATTACGTGGATGATTGTCCATGCTGAGGGAATTAGAGTGGGTGATTGATACAGGTTGAGATGATAGTTCAATTGTATCGAACGATGTTTTTTGACCCACGTGAGATAAATCAATCAATATACCAAGTTTGTTCATTTCCGAAACAAATTCGCGGCCAAAATTGCTAAGGCCTTCATCGTTGGTTTCGTAGCAACCATTTCCTACTAAATTCCGCTCATTGTAGGTTATTTGAATGATTTTTACTCCGAGATCGTTAAAAACTGATAGTCTTTCTAAATTAGCTCCTATAGCCGAACTGTTTTGCCAGCCGAAGATCACACCACATTTTTTTTCTTTTTTTGCTCGGTATATATCTTCAATAGATCTGACTTTTATTATTTTGTCAGCGAAAATTTCGAACCTTTGGTTCCAGTGGGCAATATTGTCCATTGTGGTTTCGAAATCGTCCCATATGGAAATAGTGGCGTTAATGGCTGTAACCCCACCTTTGACAAGATTGTCATAGACGCTAGGATCATCCCAGTTGGAGGTATCCAATCCGTCTATCACAATAGAATCGTAGTAAGTTTGAGACATGTTTAGATTATTGTTTTTACGTGATTAAGGAAGCGACTTTGTCTTTTATAGTTTTTATATCTGGAAGTACCGGATATCTATCTTCAGTACTTTTATCGTAGACCTTTTCTCCATTCAGAGTAACAAGGAAGACCCCGCCCGATCCGGGGACTAGGTTTATTGCGACTTTGGAACCGCCTGCCGCGAATATTTCTCCTCCGACCCAAAGGGCCAAGCCGTGGTATCCTCAAGGAACGCAGTAGGTTATTGTGGCATCTACTTTTGCGAATGTATTTTGCATAATTATCTTAATATATAGTAAAAAATTGTTTAAAATGGAGGAGAAAATGTCAATAAATGGAAAATGGAAGTATGAAGACCTTACTTGGGATGAAGTTAACCAGGCAGTTGAAAATAAACTAATTCCAGTTTTACCTGTTGGGACCATTGAACAACATGGACCACATTTGCCAATAAAGATGGATAGGTGGACTGCCACAGAGATATCTAAGGAAGCATGTAAACGCCATCCAAGCCGTTTACTTTTTATGCCTGAAATCCCTTATGGTTATACCACCCACGTAATGGATTTCCCTGGTTCTGTGACTATTCACCATGAGACCTTTATTAGATATGTTGTTGACGTTTTAAAATCGGTTGCTTATCATGGGTTCAAAAAAATCATTGTAATAAATGGGCATGGTTCAAATATGCCGCCGCTAGATTTAGCGATAAGAAGAGTGAATATGGAAACCAGTTCCGAAGTGTCTCTTACTGCCTGGTGGAATTTGACGGCTGTAAACCCTGACTTTATGTCAAAATGGAGGGAGTCAAAATACCCGGGTGGTTGTGCTCATGCTGGTGAAGCAGAGACTTCCCTTGCCCTTCATTTGGACGAAAATATAGTAAATATGGAAAATGCTAAAAGTGAAAAAGGATTAAATAAGTACAATTCATCGTATCAGTGGATTGACCTATGGGCGGCAGGTCCGGTAAATACCACGAGTTGGACTAGCACCTTTACCGATTCTGGTATTTGCGGAGAAGCTGATAAGGCTACAAAAGAAAAAGGAAAGATGATATTTGAGGAAGCAGTGAAGAATTTAATTGGTTGGGCTGATGAGTTTTTTGCTAATCCTAAACCAAAAAGGATCGACCATCACGTGGTTAAACCTGATTTTAATGTTCCAGGATAGTTATATATTAAAAACGATAGATTTTAAAAGCGAAGCCAATATAGAACGGAGCGTTCAATGAAAGTTGGATTTTTCACTATGCCGTTGCACCCCCCTGGATCTGTGCACTCGGAAACACTAGATAGCGATTTAGAACAGTTGGTATTGCTGGATAAATTGGGATTTGAAGAGGCATGGATAGGAGAACATTTCACGGCTGAATGGGAAAATATTCCGTCTCCTGATTTACTTATAGCCCAGGCTTCAGCGATAACAAAAAAAATAAAATTTGGTACTGGTGTAACATGTATGCCAAATCACAATCCTTTTACAATTGCTCACAGAATTGCACAATTAGACCAAATGCTGAAGGGCCGTTTTATTTGGGGCGTTGGATCTGGTGGATTTCCCGGAGATTTAGCGGCATTTGGTTTTGAGACAAAAGGCTCTGAAAATAGACAGATGTCATTTGAATCCGTAGATTTAGTTTTGAAGTTGTGGACTGATCCCACTCCCGGGAGATATAAATCAAAATGGTGGGATTTTTCGATAACTGATGTCGATGACGAAATTGGAATGCGGGTTCATATGGTGCCGTATCAAAAACCCCACCCTCCAATAGGGGTAGCCGGGGTTTCAGCCAAATCTGAAACTCTAGTAATGGCGGGAGAAAAGGGTTGGTTACCAATGAGCATTAATTTTGTTCCGTCAAGGGTCTTGAAAACACACTGGGATTCGGTTAAAAAAGGTGCAGCGACAATGCATAGGGAACCCAACAGAAATGACTGGAGAATTGCCCGTGAAGTGATAGTAGCTGAAACCACGAAAGAAGCAATTTACCAAGCAAAAAATGGAGTGTTAAATCGTGACATGGAAGGATATTTTCTTAAACTTCTTCCAAAGAGTAAACAATTGGATACTCTGAAAATCGATCCGAACATGCCAGATTCTGACGTGACAATGGATTATCTAATAAATAATGTTTTTATCGTTGGTTCATCTTCTGATGTTAAGGAAAAACTCCAAGAACTTCACGAGTCAGTCGGAGGTTTTGGTGTGTTGTTGGCTATGGGACATGAATGGCAACCAGCTAATTTTTGGGAATCTTCCATGGGTATGTTAGTTGATGAAGTCATAGCTAAAATTTAGGTTGGGTGCTTTGCGTAATGGCAGTAACTTATTATGTTTTATTATTACATGTGTTCTCGGACTAGTTGGGTTTTCTTGCGACTACCAAACTAAAAGTACAGATATTTATGAGAATTCTCTTGGCAGTGAGATTTCATTGATCATTGATGAATGGCGGGACCATGAAAAAGCCACAGGAGCTCTTGTTTCAGTATATTCAGAGAAACTCGGCCTACGGGATTTTGTTAGTGGATACTCAACTATAACTCGTTACCCCGATAAATATCCAAATAAATCTATCGACACAAATAGGCCTTTGCCAATCGGGGATGTCGGACATATTTTTTTGGGAGCAAGAATTGTACAATTGATTTCGAAAGGTGACTTGAATTTAGATGATAGACTCATTAAGTGGTTTCCAGATGTTAATAATTCTGAATCAATAACCGTTCAAGACCTCCTTTACCACTCAAGTGGCATACCGGTTTTTTATCAAAGTGAAAAGTTAAATACCTTTCTTGTTAATGATGAATTAGATATTTTTGAACCTGATAAAATCATCAAAATGGCTGATCAGGAGGGAACTTATTTTGAACCTGGTCAAGAATACGGTTATTCCAAAACCAATTATATAATTTTAGGCAGAATAATTGAAAATATTACCGGTAATAATATTGAAACTGACCTGGAGGAAAATATCTTTCAAAAACTTCATCTGACTCAAACCTTTTTTGGATTTAGTGAAAATAACCCTGACGGAATGCCAGTCGGGTATGAATTTGTGGGTGATTTTACAAATAACCCCAATGTAATTGATGGACATGTACCTCATATGATCACCGATGAACAAGTATCTGTTGAATGGGCTTCAGGTGGAATTTTTTCAACCACGCCGGATCTCATAAAAAGTGTTAGAACTCTACATAACGGTTTTTTTTCCGAAAAGGAATATGCCATTTTCAATAAACTTGGAAATAAAGTAGCAAACGAAGATGGAGCAAAAGAAATACAGGTTACTCCAGGGATGTTTCGATGGTTAGACGATTATGGAGTGGTCATAGGTCAATTTGGATTCTTATACCCTTTTTCAGCACAAGTTATTTATTGGCCCGATACTGATGTAGCTATCTCCGTTATTATTAACGAGGTGGATGCTTCAATCAATCCCAATTCCAACTTTCAACTCCCTGTAATAGATAGTTTGGTTAATAAGCTGTCTCCACTTTTGCATGAATAACTTTGTAATAACTGGATGTAACAATCCGCATATGCCGTAAATAATTAGTATGGACTTTAATAGTAAAATATAGATGGTGTTAAACAATGAAAAATCGACATTCAGACCATGATCACAAACCCCCGGTTAAGGATAGGGTAAATCGGGGTTTGTTACTAGTAAATACGGGTAATGGTAAAGGGAAAAGTACGGCAGCATTTGGAGTTATGCTGCGAGCTTGGGGTAGAGGTTTAAAGGTCGTTGTAATACAGTTTATAAAACACAATAAGGCCATGTTTGGTGAACAAGTGGCAGCCAAGAGGCTGGGTATCGAAATGATACCTTATGGTAAGGGTTTTACATGGAATTCAAAAGACTTGAGTGAGGATGAGGCTTTGGCCCGTAATGGTTGGGAGATGTGTAAAGAGAAGATTCATTCAAACGAATACGACGTCGTAATCATGGATGAGATAACTTACCCCATAAAATACGGATGGATCGAAATTGACGAGGTGGTAAAAAATTTAGAGAAACGACCAAAAAAGGTAAATATAATAATTACTGGACGTGACGCCCACGATGATTTGATAAAAATATCTGATTGTGTTACGAGAATGGAAGAAATAAAACATCCTTATACAGATCAAGGAATATTAGCCCAAAAGGGTATAGATTACTGAAAACTATACCGTTCGATTAACTGACCTGATGAATATAAGTCGTTTGGAACGATTTCTTGACGCTGGGGGTTTCTATTTGGGATTGTGTATAAGGGTTTATATTTATCTAGTAAATTTATATAAAATACATTTAAAACGATTTCAGAAATTGGAATGGTTACCCATACTATGGTTTTATTGGATTCGGATATTTATTCATAGCTTTGTTATTTAGGAGATGATAATGTCAAATAAAATAGAAATGGTATCGGATGAGCAAGCTTTGGTTGGGGAAGGACCAGTTTGGGATACTTCAAGCCAAACTTTATTTTGGACGGATATCCAAGGTGGTAGGTTTTTTAATTTTAACCCCTCGACCAAAACCAACACAGTTATTCACAATGGTGTCAATACTGGAGGTCTTGCAGTCAACGAATCTGGAGGGTTGATTTTAGGAACTTGGGAAGGGGTACAACTTTGGAATTCGGCCGATGATTACAGGTGGTTACACAAAGATTCCTTTGAAGGCAGAGAGATAAAAACCAACGATGTTACTTCTTCTCCGGATGGAGGTTTTATAGTAGGAACCGGTCACTTGGATTCATGTTCCGTGTTTAAATTCAACCCCAACGGAACGGTAGACATAATAGATGAAGGGTTAGAGCTTTGTAACGGTATGGGTTTTTCTCCTGATTGTAGGACATTCTACTCGACTGACTCTCCTAAACACGAGATTTACAAGTGGGACCACGATCCTGTTTCAGGTCAATTTTCCAATAAAACAATTTTCAAGAAGATTCCAGATGATTGGGGAATACCAGATGGTATGACGGTAGATTCTGAAGGATACGTTTGGGCAGCAATTTGGTATGGTGGAATGATCGTTCGGCTTGACCCAGATGGGAAAGAAGAGAGAAGAATTAATTTCCCAGCAAAACAAACCTCCAGTGCTATGTTTGGAGGTAAGGATCTAAATGAACTTTATGTCACTACGGCGAAATTTGGTACGGGTCTTAATGAAACTACCGGCTGGGAACCGAGTGGCTACGATATGGATGCTCACAGAGGCGGGGAATTGTATAGAGTAAAGATCGATATACAGGGAAAGCCTGAATTTCACACTAAATTTAAGACGAGTTAAATGAAAATTTTAATAACGTGCAGTACGTCAGTAACTGGTAAAAAGTTGCTGGAGAGTTTGTCGCAAGATTTTGAAACTACCTCCACAGACGTTAGTGATAGTAATTCTGATGAATTCTCAGTGTGCCAATTAGACCACGACCAACAAACGGATAATCTTGTTGATGGAGTAGATCTAATCGTTAACGTAGGATATGGAGGTCAATCCGGTGATAACCGAAAGCTTATCGACTATCACACTAGATGTATTTATAACTTACTTACAGCAGCCAATAATGCAGGCGTAAAGCGGGTTATAAACCTGAGTACATTGAAGCTCTATGAAAGCTTAACTGAGAATCTAGCGATAACAGAAAACTGGGCAACCCAACCTAACCCTAATGATGTAAATGTTCTTTGTGCTCATCTTTGTGAAATGGTTGTCAAGGAATTTGCACGAGATAATAAATTCCAAGTAACAAATCTTCGGTTAGGTTTTAATACTGGAGATAAGGAGTGTTCATCGACAATTACTGATAATGATTTTATTCATGCAGTCAAATCATCGATAAATTCTAATCAGAATGTTCCTTGGGAAGTCATTCACGTACAATCGAAAGTTCCAAATCAGAGATTTATAACACGATATTCTAAATCGGTACTCGGAGTTCCAGAATAGGTTCTATTTTATGAAAATTTTAATTGTAGGTGGTAATGGAATGTTGGGTCCCTGGGTTGTCAAAGCCATGAAAAATAAGCACGATTTAATGTTGACCGACATTAACGAACCGCCAAGCTCATATGATGGTGAATATAAAAAGTTATCAGTTGATGACGTAGATGGGTTGGTTAAATTATCTTCGGGCGTCGACGTGATCGTCAATCTTTCGGTTCTAAGGGAGGATAGAAAATTGGCATTTGATGTTAATACCCTTGGTAATTATTCCATTATGGTTGCCGCCAGAGAAAACGGAATAAAAAAGATAGTAAATACTGGACCCCACTTCCAATTGGTTGGTCCTCAGTACGAGGAATGGGATTTTAACCTTAATCCGGATATGCCACATCAACCGGGGACGAGACTATACGCTCTTACAAAATCGTTAGGGCAGGAGATATGTCGCGTTTTTAGTGAAACCTACGATATCCACGTCATTACTTTGCTCTTCTATAATATGAAGCATCATTGGGATTTGGGAGGGGGAGAAGATGACATTTTATACAATGTCGACATGCAAGTTCCATACAGTACCGCTTGGCCTGATTGTGGTGATGCCATAAAATGTGCTGTGGAAGTTCCTATAGAAAATCTGAATTCTAATTGCGAATCATTCTTTATTTTGCCAGATCTCCCGCACAAAAAATTTAATAGCAGTAAAACAAACAAAGTACTAGGGTGGACGCCTAGATATCACCTGGAAAATCTTTGGAACAAGGAAATGCGTAACCCGGAAAGTCATCATACAGAAGCCTACTAGTTATAGATCTTTTGTTTCAGAAATAACTTCCTCAATTGAATTTTTTGCATCACCAAATAGCATTAGTGTTTTTTCGAGATGGAAAAGTTCGTTTTCAACCCCAGCAAAACCTGAAGCCATACTTCTTTTCAGTACGATAACTGTTTGTGCTTGATCTACATTTAATATGGGCATTCCAAATATTGGACTTGATGAATCAGTTCTTGCAACAGGATTAGTCACATCGTTAGCTCCTACTACAATTGCCACATCGGTTCTTTGGAATTCTCCGTTAATTTCATCTATATCCTTCAATTCATCGTAGGGAACGTTCGCTTCAGCTAACAAAACATTCATATGGCCTGGCATCCGGCCCGCCACAGGATGTATCGCATATTTTATTGAAACCCCTTTTGGTTTCAGTAAATCGGACAATTCCCTAAGTTGATGTTGGGCTTGGGCAACGGCAAGTCCATATCCAGGAACAATAATAACGGAACGGGCATATTCAAGTATCATTGCTACATCCGATGCTGAGGCGGTTGTTACAGGTCTTTCTTCTTTCTGAAGAACAGGCGAAGAGGAACCGTCTTGAGAACCGAATCCTCCTAGCATTACATTCGCTAGGGATCTGTTCATTGCCTTTGTCATGATCCGCGTTAATATGATCCCTGAAGCTCCGACCAATGATCCAGCGATTATTAGAATGGTGTTTTCAAGTACGAACCCAGTTGCTGCAGCAGCAATTCCAGAGTAAGAATTTAATAAAGCAACCACAACAGGCATATCGGCTCCCCCGATAGGTATAATCAACAACACCCCGAGGATTAATGAAAAAGTAATTGCAGCGTAAATAGGCGTTAAGTGGGTATTATCTACCAGGATCCACAATATTGTGGATAATGTCGCGATGAGGATTACACCGTTAATTATGTTTCGTATTGGAAACAGAATAGGTCTTGACGGGATAAAACCTTGTAGCTTTCCAAAAGCTATGAAACTTCCCATAAATGTGATTGCCCCTATGATTACGGAAATCATCACACTCAATGAAGTTGCAGGTGTAATCAGACCACCTGAGTTATTATAATATTCTAAGTATGCCACCAATCCAGAAGCTCCTCCTCCAAAACCATTGAATATTGCGACCATCTGCGGCATGGCCGTCATTTTGACAAAATAAGCTGACAGAGAACCGATCACAACCCCAATTGCTACTCCTATTACGATCCATTCCCAAGTTACGGATGTACGTCCCACGATTGTGACCAAAACAGCTAAAAACATCGCTAATCCCGATAGAGCATTTCCAGTCCGGGCTGTAGCGGGTGATGATAATTTTTTCAGACCTATGATAAAAAGAACTGCGGCAGTGATATATGAAATTTCTTCTATGTTGTTTAAAATCACTTTTCTTTGTCCTTGGTACGTTTAAACATTTTCAACATGCGGTCTGTCACCATAAATCCACCTATCACATTGGTGGTAGCGAAGGTTAGCGCAATGGTTGCAAGTAAACCACTTAATGGGTTTGAAACTTGTCCTGCTACTAAAATGGCGCCCACTATCACTATGCCTGAAATTGCATTTGACCCAGACATTAGTGGCGTATGGAGGGTAGGCGGTACTTTGGTAATGATTTCGTAACCAACGAAAATGGCTAGAATGAAAATTGTGGCGGATATTAGTAATGATTCCATGATCTTATCCTTTTTCCGTATGGCGGGGTTGTCCTTTATGAGCCACACAAATACTGTCAATTATTTCGTCATTTAAATCAATTGAAATATCGCCGTTTTTATCAGTGATTAGTTCCAGCAACCTCATCACATTTTTTGCATATAGATCGCTAGCTACCTTAGGCATAGAAGAAGGAAGATTCTTTGGGCAAATAATTTTTACCCCGTTAGAAATGACGATGTTTCCAGGATCGGATACTTCTACATTTCCACCTGATTCTCCAGCTAAGTCCATTATCACGCTTCCTGGACTCATTTTCTTAATCATCTCTTCCGTGATTAATAAAGGAGCGGGTTTGCCGGGTATAGCCGCGGTGGTTATTACACCGTCTGAATTTGTTGTAAAATCACTCAGGAAAGTCCTCTGAACAGTTTGTTCATCGTCACTTTGTTCCCGTGCATATCCAGAACGGTTTTCAGCATCATTAATGGTATCGGGATGTATGAATTTTGCACCTAAGCTTTCAATTTGTTCACCTGCGGATGTTCGTACATCAAATCCTGATACCACGGCGCCCAGTCTTCTACACGTAGCTATAGCCTGTAGTCCAGCCACACCGGCTCCCAAAACAAGGATTTTGGCCGGCCTGACGGTCCCGGCTGCTGTCATCATCATTGGTAGATATATTCCTAATTCGTTTGCCACAGATATTGCCGCTTTGTAACCAGCGATGGATGCTTGGGAAGATAAAGCATCCATGCCCTGAGCTCTGGATATTCTAGGCAGTAGCTCCATGTCCAAAGCGGTTATTTTGGACTTATTGATCTTCGACATTATTTGAGGATTTGATCTGGTTCCAAAAACGGATAGAACGATCTGATGTTCCCGGAATTGATCAAATATTTGAGGTTTGGAAATATAAGTAACTAAATCAGAGGTAGCAATGTCTTTAGGGGAAATAATTGACGCACCTGCAGTAACGTATGATTCATTGGGATACCCAGCTTTTTCACCAGCTTTATCTACCAAAGAAATCTCGTGCCCAGATTTTACCAGAGAAGCCACTACGTTTGGGACCAAAGAAACCCGGCTTTCAGTTTTGGATTTTTCCAGTGGAATGGATATCTTCAAGCGTTTTTGATCCTATTTAGCTATTAAAAAAAGTTCATGGAACGTATCATGTGTAAAACGTTGTTTTGAATTATAAATATTTGGCGATGAACGGCAATAATAATGTAACGGTAATTTTATGAATAGGATCCAATTTTTATGAAGATAAAAAATCTTACGGCATTTCCTATAAGGGTTAAGTCTAATGACAATTTGTCTCGTGGCTCCACCCGAAATGAAGACAGACCTCCATTTATTGATTATGGGGAGTATATTATAGATGCCGAAGCATTTACCTCTATTTACTCTAAACACCATGAAACGACACTTGTAAAAATTGAAACTGACAATGGGATAATTGGATGGGGTGAGGCACAATCTCCCGTTTCACCTAACACTACCAAGCGAATTGTCGAAGATTTACTTAGACCATTGGTAATTGGAAGAGACCCTTTTGATATTGGTGCGATTTGGACCAGAAATTATGGTGCCATGCGAGAGAGAGGGCACCCTACCGGATTTTATGTAGACGCTATAGGTGGTGTCGATATAGCCCTTTGGGACATTTTAGGAAAGGCACTAGGAAAACCTATACATCAGTTGACTGGAGGAAAATACAGGGATCAAATAGAGCTTTATGCCGGTATCGGTGGAATTAATCCTTCTGACGTCGCAGAATTAGCCGATTATCACGTCAAACTTGGTTACCGAGCTTTGAAATTGCATTTATTGTTGGATTGGAAGTCGGTGGCAAATATATCTGAATCCGTCCGAAAAAAGGTTGGGCCAGAAATAAAGTTAATGGTGGATGTTCATATGAGGCAATCAGTCACCGAAGCAATTTCCCTCGGGCGAAGGTTAGAAGAATTAGATTTTCTATGGCTTGAATCTCCCACTGTCCCTGAGGATATAAAGGGGCAGAGTGAGATAGCTCGATCCCTTGATATGGCCGTAGCCATTGGTGAATGGAATCGTACCAGGTACGAAATGCGCGAATCGTTTGAAAAAAGATCATACGATATTGTCATGCATGATATAGGGCGTACCGGTATCACTGAAGGGCACAAAATAGCAACTTTGGCTGATACATACAATATTCCTGTTTCGCCACATGTCGGTGGTGGAGGTATTATATCAGTAGCAGCGACAGTCCAATTCTCAGCCTCCTGCCCTAATTTCTTAATCATGGAACATAGCCATTTGGGAAATGAAATCAAAAATAAGATTACCTGTTCAAATTATGCCCCTAATAATGGTATTTTCCCTGTTACTGATGACCCCGGATTGGGCATAGATATTGATGAAGATTCTGTTCGGCGATACGTTATTTCATGACTACTAATAATTTCACTGACTGTGTATTGGCGATCGACATTGGATCATCTTCGATAAAAGCTGGTTTGTTTAGTTCCCAATGCGATCTGGTTGAAGGTTCTCTTGTGGCCGTTCTTCATTCCCAAAAGTTCACTTCAGACGGAGGGGTCGAAGAAAATGCCTCACTGCTAAGATCATCTATAGAGAGTGTGATCGATGGCATTGTCGCTATGGTGGAACATAGAAATCTTAACATTATCACTGTCGCAATTGATAGTATGGCAAGTACAATCGTCGGCTTAGATAAAAACAACGACCCGGTCACTCCTTTTTTCTCTTATGCAGATACAAGAAATTCCGAGGATGTCGATAATCTAAAATCTTTAATTGATGTTGATCGGGTTCATCAGCGTACAGGTGTTATACAACATACTTCGTACTTGCCAGCCCGAATCATGTGGTACAAACGAACACAACCTAAATTATATTCTGAAATTAGTAAATGGGTAGATATTTCGACATATATTTACCTGCAGTGGTTTCATCCAAAGAAAGTTAAATCCAGTTTCTGTATTTCGTCCTGGTCTGGGATGATAGACCGATTTAGACGAAGCTGGGACCAGGAACTTTTAAATATACTTGATATTGACCTTTTCAATTTGCCGGAATTGTCATCATGGGACGAGCCTGTGTCGGGTCTAAACAAGCAATTTTCCGACAGGTGGAAACCTTTGAAAGAAGTTCCATTCTTGTTATCTGTTGGCGATGGTTTAACTGCAAATCTTGGTAGTGGATGTGTTGATAGTTCAAAATTAGCTGTGACAATTGGTTCCACAGGGGCGATGCGGACTATTGTTTCTGGTAATCCCAAAGTTCCAATGGGTTTATGGGCTTATTGTTTTGGCCGTGATATGAATATTTTGGGAGGTTCTTTTACTGAAGGTGGTAATGTTTTGGTTTGGGCTCGCCAATCATTAGGAATTGATACTAGCGAAGGTATTGATAACTTACTAGACGGCAAAAAACCTGATTCTCATAATCTAACAGTTTTGCCATTCCTATCTGGAGAGCGATCTGTTGGTTGGAATGGTTCGGCTACAGCAACTATTAAAGGTTTAAAAATGACGACTTCCGGCACCGATATACTTCAGGCTCTTTGCGAATCCATAGCTTACAGATTCGCAGACGTGATGGAACGTATTACACCTTATCTTTCTACAGACTTGGAAGTGATTGCTAGTGGAGGAGCATTGGTGGAATCGAGGTGGTGGGTTCAAACTATTGCTAACGTTTTAAATAAACCTATAACGGTGTGTGACGTGGAACAACAAACATTATATGGAACCGCAAAACTCGCCTTAAAAAGTTTAGGACTAATTAACAATTTCGATGATATTCCAATAAAAAGAAGGTATGTTTCTGAACCTGACGTTACCTTAATCGAAATGATGGCATCAGCTAGAGAACGACAAGGAGACCTTTACACTAAATTGATGTGATTTTATGCGCCCCTAGGCCCTCCTTCATCCATTTGACGTTTAACCCGTTCAGCGAGTATTTTTTTCACAGCTGACCTTATTTGTTCGATTTCAGAGATCATAATATCGGTTTGGTTTTCTTCCGATTCTTTTTCGATTATAAGTTCCCAAAGAATCTCGTGAGTTTCTCTTAGTTCATTAGTAGACATTAAACCGGGGTTTAACTGGTTAAGATCTTTTAGCAATTGATGGCGATTCATTACATATAAACTTTCATTTCAATGTTGAATCATCAGATTTGTGACCTCCGAACCCCCTTCGCATAGCTGATAAGATCTTTCCAGAAAGTGGGTCTTCCTGTCTGGATCTAAATCGAGCATATAGTGCAGCTGATATAACTGGTGCAGGAACCCCCAATTCAATCGATTCGTTTACAGTCCACCTACCTTCACCAGAATCCTGAACCACTGACGACAAATTTGATAAGGAAGGTTCTTTCTCTAGTTCTTCCGCTATGATATCGAGTAACCACGAGTTTATAACACTGCCACGCCTCCAATTTTCCGATATAGCTTCTAAATTTAAATGGAATTCGGTTTTAGATTCCAAAAGTTCAAATCCTTCTGCAAATGCTTGCATAATGCCATATTCAATGCCGTTATGGACCATCTTGACGAAGTGACCTGCTCCGATTGGACCAACGTGGAGTTTTCCATTTGATTTGTTTGGGGAAAGACTTTTAAATATCGGCTTGTGCTTTTCATATACTTTTTTTAATCCACCGATCGTTAGGCAATAACCATTTTTTAACCCCCATATTCCACCGCTAGTACCACAATCCAGATAATCAATAGAAAATTGTTTTGATAGTTTTTCTCGCCTTATTGAGTCTTTATAATAAGAATTTCCACCATCTATGATACAGTCACCAGATTTTAACAATTTGTTAAGGGTGTTGACGACCTCTTCAGTAGCTTTTCCAGATGGTACCATTACCCAAACTGTTCTAGGTGTTTCAATTTTATCGACCAATTCGTTTAATGATTTTGTGGTAATAGCCCCAACCATTTTCGCTGATTTTAAAGATTGTTTATTTAAGTCGTATCCAACTATTAAATGCCCGTCATTAATTAATCTTTCTGTCATATTTAACCCCATTCGCCCCAAACCTATCATTCCTATTTTCACAATTAAACTCCGGTTATTTTATTTTCATAATGTAGATGTTTTTACTTATCAATGGTAATTATTTTTGTTGGTTTATTTATTCCGTATTTTTATGTTCATGGGGATACCTCTCTCTTTCATTTCAGTAAAATCCCCTAATGCCTGGGCCAAAAACAATTGACCGAAAGTGAAATCTTGATTTGGGACGGGGATGTCCTCTTTTGGAATGTCAATAAAGCCGTAAATAAATATATTGTGCGGTCCTCCTTTAAATAATTGTCCAACGGAATGCAGATAACCTGGACCAGTCCCAAAACATACACTTTTTCCGCTAATTTTTGTGATGGATTTTCGAATATCCTCAAATCGATTTTGGTTAATCGCGTCCTGACTGACGTAAGAAATCAAACCTACGTAGTCAGTTTGAGGGAATGAAGATACGTTATAAGTTTTAGTAGTATTGCAAAAAGTTTTTAATAGTTTGCTTAAGGAATCTTGTTGATAAGTTTCCAATAATTTTTTTGTTTTAACTTTCGAAAATTCTACGTCAGGTTGATCGAAAGGGTATATCCCTATCTCAATTGAAATTAAAGTAATCGCAAGCTGCCATTTGAAAAATTCTGCCCCAATTTCCATTGGGTCATCCAAAATAACTTTTAAAATGGAATGACCTCTTTTTTCTAATCGTTCCAATAATTTCGAATAAGTTTTTGTATGGACGGTTTTGTCATCGATAAATACGAACTGTCGATCATTGGTATAGTCGTCAGGATGCATTAAATTTTCACCGCATATTGGAATAATTCCTTTACCATTTTTTCCAGTGGATTCGCCGACCAGTTGTTCTATCCATGTGCTTAGAAAATTAAATTTACGAGAATTAAGTATAGTGAGTTTGTTTTTCCCCAAACGGATGTTATTTGAAATAAATGAACTCAGATTAAGAGTGGGGTTTTTTTTGGGGTAAAGTTTAAGGTAATTAAGGAAATCCGTTGCTTTTTTCACAACATTAACCATGTTCTTTTGATTACATAAAATTGAAATCAATCCAAATTGTGATAGAGCCGAAAATCTCCCTCCAAAAGTTGATAAAGCGGTAAATATCAATCCAAATTCTCCGTTTTTGTAGCGTAAATGCAGAGGGCTGTTTTTTTCAGTAATTGCGCACATATGACTTGAGACGTCAAGATTTAGATCATGAAGAATTTTTCGGATATAAGCATCTATTGCTAGTGTTTCTATAGTGGAGCCCGACTTACTGCTTATTATAAAAAATGTATTTTTGAACAAAATCTCTTTAGTAATCGACAAGATATCATCTGGATTTACTGTATCGACAAATTTCACTGGGTATTTGATGTTACGTTTGTCAAACATGGCGTACAACGCACGAGCAGCCATTATAGAACCACCCATACCTATTAAAACTATGGATTTAAATCCATGTTGTTCCATGTAATTAATTAAAGTTTTGGAATCGTTAACATATTGAGAAAGATTTTCGGGGAAATCCAACCAGCCCATGACGTGGTTTATATCCTTTTTTGAAAGACATTCTCCCCAAATACTAGGTTCTTTATTGAAAATTTTGGACAAGAGTAAATTTGTATTCATTTTTGAAACCAATATTGCGGAAAATCGCTAAAGATTATACCTGTGTAAGGAAACACAAAAATTTTTGATTAAGAATCATCAGCCCAATTGGCTTTTTTCGATCTCTATGACTTTGTTCAGGCGCCTGACAAATCTTGTATCCGAGTCAAACTGAGCCTCTAAAAATTTTCGTACAATCTTGACTGCCAAGCTGATTTTAATTACCCTCGCTCCCAAGCACAATACGTTCATATCGTCGTGTTCCACACCTTGAGCAGCAGAATAGGTATCATGACAAATTGCCGCCCTTACCCCTTTGAATTTTGTAGCCGTTATAGAAGCTCCAACCCCTGATCCGCAAATTATAATACCCTTTGTTGTTTCACCTTTTTGTATAGATTTAGCAACAAGTTTGGCAAAATCTGGATAATCATCGTTGGGATCGAACGTGTGGGCACCTTTATCGAGAACTTCATAACCAGAGCTGGAGATCACCTTGAGTAGATGGTTTTTTAAGTCGAATCCCCCATGATCGGTAGCTATTGAAATTTTCATTGTTTCGAACTTCTTAATTTGATTGTTCCTTCAATATTAAGTTGTATGGAATAAAGAGATGTGTCGGCCGCGATATAGAGGCATTTATAATCTCGTCCTCCAAATACAAGGTTTGCAGTTCTCTGTTCAGGTATCAATATCTTCCCGATCAAGTTTCCTGAAGGTGAATAACAATGTACACCATCCCATGCACTAGTCCATATGTTACCAAGAACATCTAACCTGAATCCATCAGCTATTCCTGGTCTTACTTCAACAAATTCTTTTGAGTTATGCAGAGTTTTTCCGTTACTTCCAACGTCTATCGCTATAATGTTTTGAGGTTCTCCAGTATCCGAAACGTATAGGGTATTTTCATCAACAGAAAATGCCAAACCGTTTGGTTTATCACATCCGTCAAAGACGATTTCTAATTTTTTATCTATAGGATCAATCCTATAGATAAAGTTCCCTTCCAAATCTGATTTGCGCTTTGTTCCTTCTCTGTCCGTAGTGATTCCATAGGGTGGGTCTGTAAACCAAATGGATCCGTCAGATTTTACAACGACATCATTTGGAGAATTCAACTTTTTACCAAGGTAATTGTCCGTCAAAATTGTGATGCTGTTATCGGGTTCCGTGCGTGTAACCCGGTTTGTGAGATGTTCACACGTTATCAATCGCCCCTCCAAGTCAATAGTGTTCCCATTTGAGTAATTTGAAGGTTCACGGAAAGTTGTAGTTAGTCCTGTTTCAAGATCGTATTTCAACATACGATCATTTGGTACATCTGACCAAATAACAGCATTATGGTTGGGTATATAGGCGGGACCTTCAGACCATTCTGTTCCTGACCATAATAAGTTGGCTTTTACTGAAGAACCGAGATAATCTTTAAATGAATTATCGATTACTTCTACCCCAGACTGTATTTCCGATTGTTTACGATATTCTTCGCGATTATCAAATGTTCTTGGTTTGGCGTTGGTCATTGTACAAGTTTATCCTTAAATGATTTAATTTATTAGAACTTCGATTTAAAATATACATATGCTAACAATTACCTACTGAACTTTATAAGTGTCCCGTTCAAAAATAAAATTTATTAATGAGTTTGACGGTGTTCTGTCGGACCCTGTTTTTATGGCAGGTGTTTACCAAACGGTAATAACTCCACCCGTAGGTTTTAAAATATTTTCTCCAGAATTTCCTGAAATTATGTCGACATCTGTAAATGATGATCTTTTGGCAAAAGTCATTACAATGAGCACTTTAAAATCTGAATTGGTTTTAATCGGCTTGGACGTATGGGGAATTTCCGATAAGTTTGAACATGCACTTAGAGTAGCAATTAACAATACTGTCAACTCCAAAAAGACATTGACGATTTGCGTCACGGTTACGGGGAATGGTTGTTCGCCTGTTTTACATAAAGTTACGCCTGAATATGAGACTTATTCTGAGTACCTTATCGAGCAAATAGTGGGTTGCGTTAAATACTCATATACCAATATGAAACCAGCTTCCATTGGGACCAAGTCAATTAAGTTTAGTAATGTAAGTACTTTTTTGGATGGACCCCACATGCCTGGAAACCCAGCTCTGATCGTTACGGCAATAAACGATGTTAACAATAATGGAATAGCAAGAATAATTAATTTTTCTTGCCCAGGAAACATTTACAGATCTCACGGGTCCTGGACCGCTGATTACCCAGGTTATACTTCCTGGGCATTGGATTCTTCTAATGAGGGTAAAACGATTTTTATACAAGGTTCTTCTGCTGATATCAGACCTTACGATTGGTGGTTAGGTAACGAAAACCCTTCCCACCCAAGGCGAGATTATTCTGACGTGATAGCATTGGGTTTGTTGTGTGCCACTCAGGTTACACGAGCAGCTAGCCAAACCACCCAGCGCCGTAATGTAAAACTTTGTTCTTCTATCGACTACGAAACCGGTATCCAAATATCTAGAATAGGGGATATGTATTTAGTTTCAAATCCACAACAACAGAACAACCGTTTTGCTAGGCATATCAGAAGGGATCTTCCAAATTCTAACGTAATGGTATCCACCGGATTTAGAGGGTATACCTTCAACGAAAAATGTCGATTCGATGCAAAAGGAAGAAGGAGATCGATAAATTTGTTAAAACAATTTGGGGCGGATTGAAAATGAAAGCGGTCCAAGCTTTGTCAAAAGCGGTTGTCGATGTCGTCGATGTTGATATGCCTGAAAAACAGGGTAATGTTTTAATCAGAACACAATTTGCCTCTATTTGTGGAAGTGATCTGCACATGATGTTTTCCGGTTGGGGAATAGATAAATGGCCTTCTGATCCCGGTCACCCGGGTCACGAAGCTGTAGGAGTGGTTGTGGATGGTAATGACGAGTTCAAAACGGATGACTATGTGTTGACAGTTCCACATATTTGGAATTCAAAATGTTTTGCGGAATTTCAATCTGTTGATACTCAACATTTGATAAAAATTGATCAACCAAATTCAACTCCGATCGAACACTTATCGATGGCCCAACAATTAGGTACTGTGATTTTTGCTGCAAAGCAAATACATGAAATAAAAGATAAAAAATGTTTGGTAATTGGCCAAGGAAGTGCCGGGTTATTTTGGAACTACATCTTAAAATACTTTGGAGCAAAAAGTGTTATTGCTATAGACCCGATTTCCCACAGGGCAGATTTGGGACATTCGTTTGGAGCTGATCAGATTTTTGACAAACCACTTTCTTCTATAATCGACGATTCCAAAAGCATACAAAAAGACTCTATAGATATTGTAATAGAAGCTGTAGGGACTGCAGAAACTGTCAATGGATCGTTGCAAGTTGTAAGAGATTCTGGATTGGTTGTTTTTTTTGGGTTACCTGAAAGCAATGATTTAATACCATTTGATTTTTCGACTATGTTCAAAAACCGAATAAAAGCCTTTACTATTTTTGGCTCACAAGATGAAAATGGTCTTTCAAGTTTTCGGTTGGCCTTGGACATGATAAAAAATTCTAAAATCGATGTTTCCAACGTTATAACCCACGCGTTTCCGTTAGTAGATGCGGTAACTGCTTTTGAATATGCGAAAAACAGAAATGACGGTGTAGTGAAAGTGGGGTTACATTGTAATTAGATAAAAAACAGCGTTGATGCACCCGTCTAAATATAAAGTGGTATTTTGCTCCCCCCCGTCAGGTATAAATTTGGCGAAGTCACGTCATGCTCAAAGTATGTTTCTATCCTAAAGCCTTTTTCGAAGTTTTTTTCACCTGCCAAAACTGCGTGGTCCAACAAACCCTTTATTTTCATACTGGACCACATCTCTCTATTACTTTCAAAATTACCAATTTTCATGAAAATTATTTCATTATCGTTATTTTGGAAAATAGTTTTGTAGCCAATTTCACCAATCCAATCTAAATATTTTTCTTGGGAGGTACCCTTTTGTTGAGGTGTACCGGATATCATATGTAAATGACCATGATTTTGACTTTGGTGGGCTGCCTTACCAAAATTACTTATGATTCTAAATCCAGAATGCCTGCAGAATTTTTCCCCAAGTTTTATTGCAAGCTGTATTGCATCAAAAATAAGATTTGATTTCCAGTACTGCTTTTGAGTTAAATGTTCGTTCGGCACGATTAAAAGCATCGTTTCAGCCCATTTAAGACGATTGTGGAAAGAGCTTATGGCAACACTACCGTCTGAAGGTTTATTCACCCATTGAGCAGGTGCGTTACCTGTTAATATTTCACAAAAAACACACAATATTCGCGTTATCGACTATTGTTGTTTTTGGAACCACGATATCTAAAATCAGGTGCGTGCATATACCGCTCCGTTACGACATGTGCATCTCTTAATCTGGAAACGATAGGTTCCGCAAACCTAGTTGAAATATTTATGCTTTTGCTATCATAATCAGATAGATCTATTCTGCTAGTAATTACCGTTGACAACATTTCGTTGTGTCTGTGAACTATTATTTGGAACAATTTTTCCTCAACCCAAGAAGTAGTCACCTCCGCTCCTAGGTCATCCAAAATGAGAACTTCACAATTTCTTATCCTGTCAAATGTTTGGTCAAAGCCGGATATTGATTTAGGGTCATAAGTTTTTCGTAGCTGATCCAATAGATCTGGGACAAACCTAAATATTACATCGACATCAGTTTTCAAACATATATCAGCTATCCCGACTGATAAATGAGTTTTCCCTACTCCTGTTGGACCATGAAGGTAAAGCCAACCGGACGGTTGTTCCGCAAAAGATTTGGCTACATCTAATGCTTCCTTTAAAGTTCTTTTAGCGGCAACAGATGTCCCATATGCTCCGCGGGAGTTAAAATTTTTCAACGTCATTTTTGAAAGAAGTCGGGGACTTATTCCTGTTTCTTCTAACTGAGTCTTTTTTCGGCCCTGCTTTATGTGGATATATTTTGAAAAATATGGGTCAGAAAATCTTGTTAAGGTTCTATTGTCCAATTCATCTCTTGGAACAGAGGTAGTTATAACAGTAGGTAGTCTTTTGTTAAATCTATTAGTCAAGACTTGATCGAGTTTTTCATTTGCCCAAGGTGTGTCGGATTGATGTCCTAAGTCATCTAAAACTAACACTGGTGCATCTAAAAACTGGCTAAACAACGTGGAAAAGTGTTCATCAGATTCGTTATCAAAAGATGAACGTAATTGATCAATTAAGTTTGATGATAAAACATATCGAACTGCTCTTTTATTCGATATGAGAAAATTGGTTATAGCCGCCGCGAGTAGAGTTTTTCCGCCACCCGAAGGTCCTGATATTACTAACCACCCTTTCGGATCATGAGCAAAACCGGTGGCTTCATGATAAGCGTTTCTGAAAGATACAGGCTCAGAAAATTCTTCATAACCTCCCACTCGGACGTCATTGAATGTCACATTGGATAAACTTCCTATTTCCGAATATTTTTTTATTCTGGTTTCAGTAGTTGTTCTCCATAGCTTTTCTTGGCAAGAACATGGCTCAGGGTTTCTTTCTTCCGATAATAACCAACGAGATCCATCACAAATATTACATTGAATGATTTCATCGTCAAAAATATCAGTTTTGGTGTCGGTGGTATTTTTCGAGGAATTCGTCAGATCTATCCGCGAAAGTATTTTGTCCAGGGGTTCCATTCCCAATGGTTTTTGTCCCTCCTTCCTTTTCCCATCTGTTTAGAATTGCTGAAATATAATTCCAATTTCTAACATTTGACTTAGCAGCTATCATGATAGCAAGTTTGACGTTTTTTTTGCTATGCACTGCTAGCGATCTATTAATATTGTCAACTAACGTGGGCGTCAGTTGAGAAATATTTTTTTCAAAGAATTCAAATAAGGTTTCGTTGGAAGTTGTATAGGAAACATTACTTTCTTGTGGATCTGATGTTTGAAACACGAGCTGAGCTTGATTGGTTCCAATATCCTCGAATGTAATTAATTTACTTTTTAATGAGCAACGTAAAGAATTCTTCAAATATTCCAATGAAGTATTTCCTGTCTTTACGAGAAAATCGTTAATGATTGGGTCTTTGATAAGGCGAGAGGCATCTATTTTTGTATTTTCTGTTGTACCAAGGATTTTTAACACACGTAGAAGTATTTTTGTTTCAGAAAATGGTATTCCGTCGTTGATTATGTGGTCCACTATTTTTGAGGGAACGTAAATGTACTTAGTGTTTTGGGCGGAACGATGCAATGATTCAGGGTGGCGTTTCGTCGGGCGCTTGAGACTTTTATGTCGGATATTATAATCTTGAGGGCGTTCGTGCATTTGACCTCGCAGTGATTTCTCTGAATATTCCAAACTGTTCTTGAATAGCCATTTCAACGGAATCAATACGTCCGTTCCTGTGTTTGGCGATAATTATCTCAGCAAGTTGCCTAGGATAAGGTTCCCCAGCTGGGTGATTTTTGTTCCATTCTTCTTCTGTTATATATTTTTCTTCTCTATGTATAAACATTACTATGTCGGCATCTTGTTCAATCGAACCAGATTCCCGTAAATCTGATAATAAAGGTCTGTGGGTTTGTCTGTGTTCTATAGCCCGGCTTAGCTGAGATATTGCCAATATTGGTATTTTGAGGTCTCGGGCTAAACCCTTGATCTGACGGGATATCTCAGAAACTTCTTGCGCTCGGTTGCCGTCTCTTCGTCCTGCCCCTCCGTCAATCAATTGCATGTAGTCAATAATGAGGAAGTCTAAACCTCTTTCAAGTTGAAGTCGGCGTGCCTTACCACGCATTTCGATAACAGTCTGAAAAGGAGTGTCGTCTGTATAAATAAGTAAATCAGAAAGAAGTCCTACAGCATCGATTACTCGTGTTTCATTTGACGATGTGGTTAACCCTTTTCTTATTTGTTCCATATTCACTCTAGATTCCGCTGCTATCATACGCTGGGCTATTTGTTCTCTTCCCATTTCTAAGCTGAACATTCCAACTATCATATTTTGTTTTGCTGCGTTTATTGCTATATTAATTCCCAACATGCTTTTCCCAATGGAAGGTCTAGCCGCCAAAACTATCATGTCGGATCTTTGCATACCTCCCATAAAAATTTCATCTAAATTATGAAATCCAGTTGGTATTGGTCTGGTCGACTTTTCGCTGTCTTCATCTGTCGGTGATTGTTTTTCTAATATTTCCTGAAATGAGCCCAACATATGAATAAAATCTCGCTGAGTAACTCTTTGTCGTATGTTAAAAAGAGTATCTTCTGCGGTCGATAATGCTGTACCTGTCTCTAAATCCTCTTGATATCCTAAAGCGGTTATAGTTTTTCCGGCGTTTATGATTCTTCGTAGAGTCGCGGCTTTTTCGACTATACGGGCATAATGTTCGATATCAAGCGATGTACCTGTTGCTAGTTCGCAAGCGACTAACGTTTCTCGTCCTCCCACCTCTTCCAATAATTCTTTTGCTCTCAATCCTTGAGCTACTGTAACTCGGTTTATAGCCTCGTTTTTTGTGAATAAATCAAGGCATACCTCATAACATAAACGATGAGCTTCCCTATAAAAATGTTCCGGTTCCAAGAACCCGGATACTTGCGTTATAGAACTGCCATCTATCAGAAGAGAACCAATAACACATTGTTCAGCAGCAATGTTGTGGGGAGGTATACGATCAGCCTGTATCATTCTCGGCTGTCTTTAATTCGGTGTTTTTTCTTCATCTTTTTCAGTCGAAGCTGTTCCCGTGTTTTGTTTTGGTTCTAAATTTTTGGACAATGATTCGTTAATTGGTTCAGAGCTTGACAATATTTGCTCAAATGTGGGATCCTGATTTTCCTCGGAAGAATCGATTATTTCCTTGTCTGGGGTAAGTTTTTCTAGTTCTTTGTTTATAATTTCGGATTGGTCGTCTGGTAGAACGGAAAGTGACAATTCTGCCGTCACACCGTCTGCCAGCTTTGCCGGTATTTTGTATTTCCCAATGGTTCTAATTGGAGACGGTATTTTAATGGATTTTCTATCAACTTCTTTACCTATCAAATTGTTAAGTTCTGAGGCAATCATAGTATTTGTAACTGATCCATACAATCGGCCCGTTGTTCCTGTTCGAACTTTTATTTCTATGTCCACCCCCTCTATATTGTCGACTACATCTTTCCATTCAGCAACCTCTCGCAATCTCCTCTGTTCAGCTGCTTCACGGAGTTTTTTAGATCTACGGAGCTCGTGGACAGTGGCAACGGCCGCCAATTTATTAGGTATTAGATAATTACGGGCAAAACCCGTTCTTACGTCTTTAATATCTCCTGCCCTAGCGGTTGGTAGTACGTCTTCTAAGAAAAGTATTTTCACAATGCAGTGTCTTTCAGTTGTTGAAACGTCGATGAGTAATTATACTATGTTCACATCATAACTGTGCCTATTAATTGACCCCGTGTGCTATTAATTTTGTACCATCTTAAGTATATTTTTGTAGAAATAATATAAAAGCTGAAAATACAAGGGTAAAACATGCCAAATCCAGAAATATCCAAATCTAATACCAATATCAATAATTTACAAGATTACTTTGAACGAAAAAAAAATTTTGATTGGTGGTCGGACGCGTTTAATCAAATGGATTGGCTCCCAGGTGGGGGGCTTAACAATGCATATGAGGCAATAGATAGGCACGTAAAAAATGGTTTTGGTGATCGAGTCGCGATGATATGGGTTGGAAAGAATGATGAAGAAGAACAATATTCTTTTTTAGATATAAAAAATAAAAGTGATCAATTTGGGTCCGTTATTCGAGGTTTGGGTATGGAGCGTGGCGATAGAGTTTTTATTTTTATGGATAGATTGCCCGAGTTATATATTTCGGCTTTAGGAGTATTGAAGGCTGGAGGTGTTATAGCACCACTTTTTTCGGCCTTTGGACCAGATCCGGTTCGCGATAGGATGGAGGATGCTGGTGCGAAATACCTGATTACCAGTCCGGAACTGAGAAACAAACTGAATGATGTATTACCAAAAATCAAAACATTAAAGAATGTAATTGTTGTTAATAAAAACGGTCGACATGATGAGGTTCTAGTTGATGGTGATTTATCATACGAAACTCTTATGGAATCGGAAGGCGGTAAAGACTTTGAAATCGAACCTACCAGTCAGTATGATTTTTCCATTATGCATTATACGTCAGGATCGACCGGCAAACCGAAGGGGGTTCTTCACCGTCATCAAGCTGTGGTACAACAATGGTTAACTGGTAAATGGGCTTTAGATTTGAAATTTGATGACATTTACTTTTGTACGGCTGATCCTGGTTGGGTTACTGGTACATCCTATGGGATCATGGCTCCTTGGACAAACGGAGTGACACAGCTCATTTATGAGGGAGGGTTTGGGGCTCAATCTTGGTACAAATTGATAGAAAAATATAAGGTGACTGTTTGGTATACGGCTCCCACTGCTATTAGGTTGCTAATGCGGGCCGGTAGTGAAGTGGTGGAAAAATTCGATATGTCTTCTTTGAGATTTATCGGTTCGGTTGGGGAACCGTTGAACCCGGAGGCTGTGATATGGGGCAACAAAAATTATAAAATGCCTATACACGACAATTGGTGGCAAACCGAAACCGGTGCGATAATGTGCGCAAATTACGCCTCAATGCCGGTAAGACCTGGTTCAATGGGAAGACCTATACCAGGAGTCGAAATGGCTGTGATAGACGAATCGTTTAATCCCCTACCAACAGGCGAAGTGGGGGCTCTTGCTGTCAGGCCAGGTTGGCCTTCCATGATGTATGGATATTGGCAGAAAGATGAAATGTATAATTCTAGATTTAAAAAAGGATGGTACATAACCGGTGATCAAGCTTCGATTGATGAAGACGGGTATTTTTGGTTTCAAGGAAGAGCTGATGATGTTATTAACACTGCTGGTCACTTGGTTGGGCCGTTTGAAGTAGAAAGTGCTTTGATTGAACATCCAGCTGTAGCGGAAGCTGGTGTTATCGGTAAACCAGATCCAATAGCGATGGAAGTCGTCAAGGCATTTGTAACGCTGAACACTAACTATGAACCTAACAAAGAATTACGACGGGAACTGATTAGGTTTGCGAGAGACAAACTTTCCGCTGGTGTAGCTCCAAGGGAAATTGATTTCATCGATACGATGCCTAAAACGCGTTCCGGTAAAATAATGCGACGATTACTAAAGGCTCGTGAACTCGGATTACCAGAAGGAGATACCTCAACGCTAGAAGACGACTGATAAAAAAATCTATACAATTTAGAAACGTTTAATTTTAATTAATAGTTAAGTAAAAGGATAAAAGGAAATGTCCGATTGGGGATCAGTATATAAATCGCTTGGAGCTACTCCTGTAATAAATGCAACCGGTAGTGTTACTTTACTGGGTGGTTCAACCTTGGCAGAGGAAGTTAAAGACGCTATGGAAGCTGCTGATTCGGCCTATATACCGTTGAGCGAACTTGAACAATTTGCAGGACAGCGAATAGCTGACCTACTTGATGTTCCTGCAGCGTATATAACTTCAGGGGCTGGGTCTGCTTTGACATTAGGGACGGCTGCCTTTATGGCGGGTATTGATGATAAAAAAATAGAACAATTACCTGACACTAGGGGAATGCCTAATGAAATACTTATTCAAAAAAGACAAAGGTATTGGTATGACAGGTGCTTAGAATTTGCTGGAGGAAAATTGGTAGAATTTGGTGATGATTCAGGCACTTCTGTTGGTGATTTGGAATCTGCAATAAGTGACCAAACTGCTGTGATAGCCTACCCTGTGGATGAACGCAATCCGGTTGACCCAAATATTTTGTCATTAGAGCAAGTTATCGAATTTTCCCACGAAAAAAACAAGCCAGTAATGGTTGATGCTGCAGGTCAAATATATCCACTAGAGAATTTTGGTAAATATGTTCGTATGGGGGCGGATTTTCAGTGCATAGCGGCAAAGTACATGGGAGCTCCACATTCTACTGGTTTTGCTTTAGGGACTAGTGAAGTAATCGAAGCTATTGCTCGCAACTCATTCGTAGGATATGAAACCAGAAGAATCCGTGGGATTGGGCGGCCACAAAAAGTTGATCGTCAAGAAATTATCGGAGTTGTTTCTGCTGTTGAACGTTGGGTTAGTTTGAATCATGAGTCAAGGCTTGCGTATGCTGAACGGCAATCAACCAGTATAATCGAACATCTTGTTAATATACCTGGCGTATCAGTCGAGCTAAACACAAATATTGTAGGACATCAACCTTTTGGAGTTTTTATTGACATTGATGAAGGTATTGTTGGGTTATCTAATGAAGATTTAGTTGCTAGTTTAAAACAACAAGACCCTTCAATTTGGACGAGAGTACCAGCAGGAGACACCAGAATAGTTTTGCATGTGTTTGGATTAAGTAAGGGACAGGAAGAAATTGTGGGAAAAACTATTAGGAAATTGATCACCGAACGGTAAATTCTAATAGGGTGATATTTTGATAAAGAATATAGGGATTTTAAGCCCAGGCGATATGGGTTCAGCGGTTGGGCAAGCTCTTAGGCTAAATGGATTTAATGTTTTTGCAAATTTGAAAAACAGAAGTGATAGGACTCGGTTGTTGTCTCAATCGGCTGGCATATCGTCTGTTGATTCGTTGGATGATTTGACAAAAATATGCGATGTCATTTTATCTATTTTGGTGCCCTCCGAGGCATTGTCTGTAGCTGAAAAGGTGGCTGATTCTATAAATTCTAACTGTGATTTAATATATGTTGATTGCAATGCCATTGCTCCATCCACCAAAAAAGATATAAGTAAGATTATTGAAAATGCCGGATGCAAATTTGTAGATTCTGGAATTGTTGGTACCCCACCAAATACTGCAGGGAACAAACCAAAATTTTATGTTTCTGGGCGATATGCTGAAAATCTTTTACAATTAGATGATAAAGGTATTGAGGTAAAATTCATAGGCAACGAAATCGGCCAGGCAGCCGCATTGAAGATGTGCTATGCGTCCTTAACTAAGGGTAAAATGGCTCTTTATTCTTCAGCACTTATTACTGCAAATAGGTTAAATATCTATGAATTTTTGATCAGCGAACTAGCTGATTCACAAAAGTCTATGTTGCAGGAAATGAACGGTGTTAATGCGCTGTCAACAAAAGCATTCAGATGGATAGGCGAAATGAACGAAATTTCTGATACATTTCATTCGCAAGGAATAACTAAAAATATACATCTAGGAGCATCGGAGATGTTTGATTTAATAGCTGATTCCCCATTGGGGTCTGAACGGCCCGAAACGTACGATGTTAATAGAACATTGGATGAAACCATTAATATCCTGTCTACTGTTTTGAACAAAAAAAACAGAAAACATAACAAAGAACCAAGGATTGTCAAAAATTAAGCTTCGATAATAAATTATTGCTGATAGTCGAGTACTCTTTTTCTACATCTTCGGATTCCAACACGGTTGGATTTGTGGATGTTTTGTAATCCTTCCGAAGTTCAATAGAACCAAAAAATGGTATACCCATACTCTTAGAAATTTCTTCTCCTGCCCCTCTACCGAAAATATCGCCCGACATATTTTCAACTATTCCAATTACTTCGAGGTTTAATTTTCTGATCATATTGATAGATCTTTTTGCATCCAGTGCTGCAAGGTCTTGAGGTGTAGTGACTACAATAAATCCATCTAGTTGAAGAGTTTGCATCACAGTCAAAGGAGCATCGGATGTGCCTGGAGGTAAATCAACTATCATGAAATCAAGTTGACCCCATTGGGTAGAATGCAGAAATTGGTTTATGGCATTACGAATCATTGGACCTCGCCATATAATTGCAGTTTCTTCATCTTCTTGGAAAAAAGACATTGACATAACGCTCACTCCATGCCTGGAAGGCGGAATAAGTTTACTGTCTTTTTCGATGGGCCCTTCGGAAATATGCAAAGTCTTCGTGACATTTGGACAATCAATATCACAATCAAAAAGAGAAACAGAGAAGCCAGATTTAGCTATTTGAATTGCTAAGTTAGTGGCTACTGTAGTTTTACCAACACCGCCTTTTCCGGAATAAATCCCAATTTTTTTCTTTATTGATTGTAGATTTTCGGATATTTGTCGGCGTTCTTGGAAATTTTTCCTTACTTGTGCTAATCGTGCCTCTTCTTGGGGTGTTAATTGTCTTGGCTTGCTCACTACTTTACTCCCAAATTAGTCAATTCCAAGAAGCCTTTTTCCTTCATCAGTTATTAAGTCGGGACTCCAAGGCGGATCGAATACCACGTCGACTTGCACATCCTCAATATCTTCTATTTCTGCAATTCGCCATTCTGCCTGTTGGGCAATATAAGGTCCCATCCCGCAACCGGCCGCTGTCAGAGTCATTTCTACATGAACGTCGCCGTCGGAAACATCTACGGAATAAATTAGACCCAAATCTACCACGTTAACTGGTATTTCAGGATCATAGACGTCTCTTAGCGCTTCTAGTACTTCTTCGGATGTAATAGTAGACATAATTTGTATGATTCGTTCTCCTCTTTTTACAATGTTACAAAACCAGAGTTGGAGTTACTAACATTCAGTCCAAATTCTGATATTGATTTGTTTTGGTTATTCAACCGTATCTTTGGATAAAAGGATTTTTCTACAATCAGTTATCTGATCCCTCAATACGGCCGCTTTCTCAAATTCCAAATCTCTCGCCGAATTTTTCATTTCTTTCTCTAAATCTTTTATAAATACTAGCAAATCTTTTTTTGATATATTGGCAAATGAACTATTGTATGGACCCTTCGATGAAGTTTTTCGAATCCTTTGGGTAATGTCATGGACTTCTTTGACGATTGATTTAGGCATTATGTGATTTTCTTTATTGTACGATGTTTGTATTATTCTTCTGCGTTCTGTTTCTTCTATAGCGCGGGTCATCGATCCAGTTACTTTATCGGCATACATAATCACAGTACCATCAACGTGTCGTGCCGCTCTTCCCATCGTTTGAATAAGAGCAGTTTCCGATCTAAGATACCCTTCTTTATCGGCATCTAGTATTGCAACAAGTGAAACCTCTGGCAGATCAATTCCTTCTCGTAATAAGTTTATACCGATTACGACATCGTAAATTCCCAATCTCAAATCCCTTAATATTTCTGACCTCTTAATGGTGTCTATTTCTGAGTGTAGGTAGTGTACTTTGATTCCCATTTCAGTCATGTAATCTGCTAATTCTTCTGACATCTTTTTGGTTAGAGTAGTAATCAATGTTCTTTCATTTCTTTTAGTTACTACTTTAATTCTTTCAAAAAGATCATCAATTTGACCAAGAGTTGGTTTTATGTAAATTTTTGGATCGACCAAACCTGTTGGGCGTATTATTTGCTCTGCTCTGAATTCTTGCATTTTAATTTCATATGGGCCTGGAGTGGCGGAAACATAAACTATCTGATTTATGCGTTCTTCAAATTCTGGGAATGAAAGAGGCCTGTTATCTATAGCGGATGGTAACCTGAACCCATATTCAACTAACGTAGTTTTTCTCGCTAAATCGCCTGCGAACATTCCCCGGATTTGTGGTATTGTCATGTGGGACTCATCTATAAATATTAGTAAGTCTTCTGGGAAATAATCGAGAAGAGTCCATGGAGCAGAACCAGGTTGCCTCCGACCTAAAGGACGAGAATAATTTTCCACGCCAGGACAAGTCCCAGTTTCTCGTAATAACTCTAGATCGTATTTAGTTCTTTGTTGGATTCTCTGAGCTTCAAGTAATTTACCTGAATTGTGGAAATTATCAACTGATTGATCCAATTCTTCCTCGATATCTCCGAGAGCATCTTGAAATTGTTCAGTTGGGGTAACAAAGTGTTTTGCAGGATACACATTGATTTCATCAGGATCACTTAGAACTTCCCCAGTCAAAGAATCTATTTCGTTCATTTGATCTATTTCATCTCCAAAAAATTGGATTCTTATGCCAAATTCCTCGTAAGCTGGGATTATTTCCAAAGTATCGCCCTTTATTTTGAAATTACCCCTTTTTGTTTCAAAATCGTTTCTTTCGTAGAACATCTCTGTAAGTCGGCGCGATATTTTCCGTAAGCCAGTTGTATCTCCTTTCTTCAGTTTTAAAGAAATCGATTTGTATTCTTCTGGAGAACCTAGTCCATAGATACAGCTTACACTGGCTACTATCAATGTGTCATTTCTAGTAAGTAATGATCTTGTAGCAGCGTGCCTTAATCGGTCTATTTCTTCGTTAATATCAGCGTCTTTTTCGATAAAAGTATCGGTTCTAGGTATGTATGCCTCAGGTTGATAATAATCGTAATACGATACAAAGTATTGAACTGAATTGTCAGGGAAAATTTCTTGAAGTTCGGTCGTCAATTGAGCTGCAAGGGTTTTGTTGTGTGCGATTACTAATGTAGGACGTTGACAATTTTCTATTATACCGGCCATTGTAAAAGTTTTCCCCGACCCAGTAACACCCAATAATGTCTGATGTTTTAGACCTTTTTTTATGCCATTAGACAACGATTCAATTGCAGAAGGTTGATCACCCATAGGATCATAGTTTGCACGTATTTTGAAAGTTTTGTTCAATTTGGTTCAGCAATCTAATTACTTTGATTTCCACTTATACGATAATGTCATCAATAAGTACATGAACGTAAAACAAATCCATTGTCTTTTTGGAGAAAATTTATGCAGGTGATTATAGGGGCCGACCATTTAGGTAATAATTTTATAGAGCGTCTTAGAGAGAAATTTCCTAGTGTAGATTTTTATGATTGTATGCAAGGAGATGAAATTCCCGAAGAAACCTCAATGGCTGAGGTGTATTTTGGATGGCCGAATTCAACACAGTTTAAACTGCTAACCAACCTCAAATGGATTGCTTGCCCAGGAATGGGTATCGATAAGATAGCGAAATACAGAGAAATTTTGGATTCCGATGTGATTATCACAAATTCACCAAAAACTCACGTAAACGCCATGGCTGATTACGCCATAGGAGCGATGATTTCTTTAGCCCATAGATTTAATGATTGCTATAAAGATCAGAGCCAACGCGTATGGGATACACAAAAATACAATTCAAAAATCGTTGAACTTACTGGAAGGACAGTTGGTATTTTTGGCCTTGGTGAAATAGGAAGGGCCGTTGCCCAAAGGTGTGTCGGTTTTGGCATGGAAATTTTTTCTGTCGATCCTAATCCTTCATTTGTACCTGATTTTGTATCCGAATGTTGGACGGATGATCGTCTTGATGAATTATGTAAAATTTCCGACTTTTTGATTGTAACTGCTCCTTTGTTAGCGTCTACTCGATCTTCAATAGATGTGGCCCAATTGGAATTAATGAAAAAAGGATCCTTTATAGTTGTGGTATCAAGGGGTGGCATAGTAGACGAACTGGCCTTAATGAAATATTTGAAGTTAGGTCATTTAGGTGGGGCTGCTTTAGATGCTACCGTGGTAGAGCCTTTACCAATCGATAGTGATTTATGGTCTCTCGATAACATAATAATTACTCCACACGTTTCTGCACTAAGTCCGGAACTTTACGAAATGCGTAGAATTATTTTTGAAGATAATTTAACAAATTACATTAATAATAAAAATTTGAATCATATATGTGATAAGACTGCTTCGATATAATTTTTATCATGTTTTCGAACATACAAAAACCATGTCGTCACTCGTCTCAGTAATTGGGTCGTAATTAAAATTTCCGTAGGCATAGTCTATTTTAAGGTTTGCCATTTTACACATTTCTACTACCTGTCCAAAATACAAATATCGTGTTTCGACTGGAAGCATAGCTTTATTTAAAGATTCGCCGTGCTCATTTACTTTTTCTATATATTGACTGGAAAAATTTAATTGATTAACAGTATCGAAACGGTTTTTCCCCGTTAAAATATAGCGACCTCCATCTTCTTGGGCGTCTGAAACTCCTAGAAGGAACTCTTCATCAGGATCACAATTAATCATCTCTTTATCTGGGTAATATATATCAAAAATTATTCGTCCTGAATTTGTAAGATGGGCCGCAGCGTTTTTCAACACCATTACTTGTTTTTCATAATTAGTTTCAAGAAGTAAGGTTCTAGCGGGTATTAAAATAAGCTCAAATCTTTTATCTAATTTAAAGCTCTTCATATCTGCTTTGAGCAGTTCAATTTTTTGGTAACTATTTTTGTTTGTTTTTATTTTAGATTTGATTTTGGATAACATTCCGTTACTTATATCTAGTCCGGTTATTGAATAACCAGCATTTGATATCGGTACTAATATCCGACCTGTTCCAGCACCTAATTCCAAAATGGGACCTCCAAATTTCTTACACATGTCAATGTAAAAAAAAATATCGTTTTTAGGAGCAGTGGAATAAAAAATGTCATAAACTTTGCTCCATTTATCAAAAATATTTTCAATATTCATTATGAAATTCTAGCCACCTTATGGAAAATAGACGGGTTAAAAATATATTTTAGAAAGACGGAGCAATAGTTGGTGCGCGTTCATTTATTATTCGTTTCTTTGCAGAGATATCAGAAACTTCAACTGCATTTTCCGTAACAAAAAAATTCTTATCTTGCGTTTATAGATTGTCCAAATGATCACAGATTTCGATATTCTATATACGCGTATACTATTTAAATGCTATCAAATTGGCATATACGCTTCTCGAAACCACTAAAGCCAGAAAGAAATTAGTATAAAGTGCCTGTATTAGCAAACAGACAAAAACTACTTGGTACCGAAACTGCATTTGAAACTCTTGCCAAAGCAAAAAGGTTGGAGGCAGAAGGTAAAAATATCATTCACCTAGAAATTGGTGAACCAGATTTCGATACGCCCTATAATATAAAACAGGCTGCCAAAAAAGCCATTGATGATGGTTATACTCATTATGGTCCCTCGGCTGGTCAAATGGAACTTAGGCAGACTATAGCTAACCACCAATCAAGTCGTCAGGGGTATGATATTTCCCCCGAAAACGTTATAGTTACCCCTGGGGCTAAACCTATAATGTTTTACACGGTTATGGCATTAATTAATCCTGGAGATGAAGCTATTTATCCGAACCCAGGTTTTCCGATTTATGAATCTATGATTAACTATGTCGGTGGCGTTGCCAAACCAATGCGCCTGAAGGAAGAGACCAATTTTAATGTTGATATAAAAGAACTGGAATCATTGATTTCTGATCGGACGCGTTTAATCATAGTTAATTCTCCGAACAATCCCTGTGGAAGTGTGATTCCGAATGATGATCTGAAAAGGATATCAGATGTGGCAGACGCCCATGACTTAATTGTTTTATCTGATGAAATATACAAGGACATGTATTATGACAGAGTTGAACATTGTTCGATAACAAAATTTGGACAAACTAAGACAAGGACAGTAATTTTAGACGGTTTCTCTAAAAGTTATGCGATGACCGGATGGCGTTTAGGGTACGGAGTATTTCCTGATTTTATGATTGATGATGTATCAAAATTGGTGACTAATAGTGTTTCATGTACATCTGTTTTTACTCAGATAGCTGGTATTGAAGCTCTTGAAGGTCCACAAGATTCTGTAAGTAATATGATGAAAGAGTTTACAAAACGGCGCGAAATCGTTGTAGATGGTCTTAATTCCCTCAAGGGTATTAGATGTTCTATACCCAAAGGAGCTTTTTACGCATTTCCGAATATTGAAAATACAGGAATGACCTCACAACAATTTGCGGATAAGGCTCTTTACGATGGTGGCGTCGCTTTGCTTTCTGGTACTTCTTTCGGCGAATTTGGAGAGGGATTTATACGTATTTCTTTTGCTAATTCAATTGAAAACATACAAGAGGGTATTAAAAGGATTTCCACGATTTTATGAACAATTATTGTGCCCAAAACTTGTGTAATTAAGATGTATACGTGCTTTAAGTTTGGGTGTTGGAAACTTATGTGGATTAATTTCTAATCCGAAAGATAATATGCCTGATGGTTTGTTATTTGCCGACTCTCCCTGGATTTGTTTCTGATTTGGAATCCGTTATGTGCTTTCTTATTTCAGTTGAATATATAATTTCACTATCATCCTGAGGATTGTAATCGAGTATTTTTTTGGCTGATTCTAATGACCAAAATCTCCTTGTATTGTCGCTACAACCGTAAACTATTTGATAAGGTATCCCATGCTCATCGATAATGTCTTTTGTCTCAATGGCTTTCAGGAATAATTGAGTAATATCTCTTTTACTAATAAATGCCCCCAGATTCCGTTTAAAGTTTGCCAAGCCTCCACCTGCTGGTTCGGTTCCTATGGGGTCGGCGAGATCCTTTTTTACATCAACATCTCGAGGGGCACCTATTCTTACGTGGATAAACTCTAATTTTCTTCCAAATTTTCCTGATGCATATGGCCAACTTAGTAATTCATAAGAAGCTTTTGCCCAACCGTAAAAATTATCAGAAACTGGATAATCTCCAGGACCTACAATATCCTTAATCCCATTGTGAATTAGCGAATGTTCATACCAATCTGCCGCATGATTGGAACTAGCTACTACAACCCTTTTAACACCGTTATCATATGCAGCACGATAAACGTTGTTAGCCATCACTATGTTTTCAAGTTCGACCGGAAATTTATCTATTTGCGAAATTTGAGTATCCCACACACCTCCAGGACTTGATCTTTTATAGGCTAAATGTATTACGGTGTCTACACCTGAAAAATAATCAATGTACTGACTATTATCGGTTTCCGAAAGATCACAAACCTTAATACCAGGTAAACTCTCTCCAGTTTTGTTCTTGCTACTATTATCTAAAATAGTGAGGTTATAGTTTTGTTTAATTGTGGGAAGAATCAAAGAGGCTACATAGCCACTTGCCCCGGTAACTAGAATGTTTTTCATTTCAATAAACGTCCTCTTTGGAATGATTTGTTATACATTTTACACATATTTTGATAGTCGATATATTACATTGAGTATCAATGAATAAACTTGCAACCGAACAGAGTCTTTATTTAAGGCAGCATTCAAAGAATCCAGTCGATTGGTATCCCTGGTGTGAAGAGGCTTTTAAACTCGCTGAATTAAAGGGATTACCAATATTTTTGTCGATTGGTTATTCCTCGTGTCATTGGTGTCATGTAATGGAACGGGAATCGTTTGAAGATCAAAATGTAGCCAACATAATGAACTCCAATTTTGTAAGCATAAAGGTTGATAAAGAAGAACGTCCCGATTTAGATTCTATTTACATGGCCGCGGTTCAAACAATCACAGGGTCTGGAGGATGGCCGTTGTCAATTTTTTTGACGCCTGATCTACAACCTTTTTTTGGGGGCACATATTTTCCTCCGCGGGATCGGCACGGGTTACCGAGTTTTTCAAATGTGCTTTTATCTGTTGCTAATGCTTGGGATAGCAAGCGCCAAGAAATATATCAAAATGCCGAACATCTTAAAAGGTTAGTACGGGATAATATTGGTTATCACAGAACAGGTAAAGGTGATTGGTCAAAAGAAATGGTCTTTCCCATAGCAGTTCAAATCAGCTCGAAAATAGATATCAAGTATGGTGGAATTAAAGGTTTCCCAAAATTTCCCCAGGTACCTTTGTTTGATTTTTTGTTAACCTCGTATTCATACAAGAATGACGAACGTTTCTTAAAAGCTGTTATTCTAACTCTTGATGGGATGGCTAATGGTGGAATTCGAGATCATATTGGTGGTGGTTTTCATAGGTATTCTACTGATGAAAAATGGTGCGTACCGCATTTTGAGAAAATGCTGTACGATAATGCCCTAATCGCCAAACTTTATACCACCGCATATCAAATTTCCAATAATGACAAGTACAAACAAATCGCTGAGAAAACCTTGGATTTTATTTTGAAAGAAATGTCTTTTTATAAATTAGGATTTATTTCATCGATAGATGCAGATACCAATGGGGTAGAAGGAGATACATACACGTGGAGTTACCAGGAATTAAAAACTCTTTTGTCAGATGAACAATTCAGGGTTGCTAATAAGCATTGGTCAATATCGAATGTAGGCAATTATGAAGGTAAGAACGTACTAAATGTTTTATATGGATTTGAGTCAATTAATGGTGACCACCAACAAAAAAATGATGTTCGCGAAATAAAAAATGTGTACAAAATATTACAAAAAGTACGGACTCAACGTCTACAACCCAAAAAAGATAAAAAAATGATTGTTGGTTGGATTGCTCTTGTTGTTCAAGCCCTATCTGAATACGGGACTAAATTTAACAAACGAAGTTGGACTCGCCACGGTGAACAGGTTGTTGAAAATATCTTTCAATATTTTGATGATAAAGATGACCGAATTTTACCACACATTATTGGGAACGACTCGGAATCCCGAGTTACAGATATTACAGGGTTTTTGAGTGATTATTCTGAGTTAGCATTGGCTTGTTTTTGGTTGTACCAAAATACTCTTAAACAAAAATGGATAAGTAGATTTATGACCTTATCTACCACGATAACCGATAAATTTTGGAATGACGACAACGGTGTATTTTATGACACTTTCCAAACCGAAAATTTATATATGATTCCTAATGACACATTAGATACCGCTCTTTATTCAGGTCCTTCTTCAGCTACATTGGTAACTCTTTACATGTACTCCTTGACAGGGGAAACCAAGTTGATAAATATTGTCGATCGTTCAATTGCTAATAATTCAAATAATATGATGAATTATCCAAGCGCTTCGGGTCGTTGGTTGTCAACAGTTTTAACAGCTGAACACCTACAACAAATTGTCCTAGTAGGGAATAGGACCGATGAAAAACTTCAACAGATGATAAAAATTGCTAATAATGGTTTTTATCCTGGTAGAATTATTGTTCAGGTTAACAAGCCAGTTCAATGGTTGCCCATAACCAAAAACAAGGTTAACATCAATGGTAAACCAACAGCTTATATATGCAAAAACTTCGTTTGTGAATCCCCTGTTACCTCTATCGTGGAATTCGAAACGCTTATTAACGGTTAGGGTAAATTATCTAGAACAGTTTATAAAAACGTTATGTTTAATTTTTTGGATAAAAAGACATAAACATTTCTTCTAAACCAGATTGTTCTGACTGGAAACTGATGACTTCGTATTTTGCCAGCGTTTTTAGTAATGAATCAACTTTTCCATTAAGAACGCATGTTAATTTATTATCTTTCAATGAAATGTTATCTATACCATCACAGTCAACGAAAGATTGTTTCTCTACAGGTTTCGAAAAAACTACTTCAATTCTAAAGGTTCGTTTTTCACTTAGAGAAGACACATTCTCTACAGATACAATTTCGCCTTCCCTTATAACTCCAGATTTATCACACATTGATTCTATTTCTTGAAAAATATGCGATGACATTATCACCGACGCTCCCTGTTCTTTTCTTTCAAAAATTAAAGACTCGAATTCTTGTTGTAACAACGGATCTAATCCTGAAGTTGGCTCATCTAAAATTAGTAACTCTGGATCTGACATGAATGCTTGGACAATACCCAGTTTTTGGCGGTTACCTTTTGATAAATCGCCAATTTTTCTTTTAACGTCTAAATCGAATCTTTCACATAATATATTCCAATCCGTTTGGTTACTGGGACGTAAATTTTTTGTGAAATTAAGTAAATCTATTATTTTGAGAGAAGGATATGTAACGTAGTCACCTTGGAGGTAACCTATTCTAGATTTAATTTTAAGTGAATCTATGTCAGAGTTCATACCTAGGACTAATGCACTACCTGAAGTTGGTTTAATTAAGTTCATCAACAATCTTAAAAATGTAGTTTTTCCCGCCCCGTTTGGACCCAATAGACCAAAAATCTCCCCTTTTTTTATAGATAGGCTGACGTTTGAAATACCTCTGTAGGAACCGTAAAATTTAGTCAGTGATTTTGTTTCAACTGCGTACATTGTCTATTAATAAAAGCATATTGTTTTCATTGGAGCAGATAAATTTCATGGAACAATTATGAATTAGCGTATTCTTCCATAGCAATGTCGGTAAAATTTGCGTTGGAAAATATTTTTGTGACATCGTCCAATTCTTCCAACGAGTCTAGTAACCTCAAGGTCTGAATAGATTGCGAATCATCCAAATCAACTGTGCTAGTGGGAAGTTGAATTATTTCGGCACGCTCTATTTGAGTGTAGCCTAATTTTTGAATAAATTCCTTTATCTTTGAAAACTCTTCATAACCTGAAGTTACATCTACAGATTCTCCATCTATATCAATTTCTTCTATCCCTTCATCCATTACCTCCAACGCTAATCGCTCCGGATCTTCGCCGAGGACCGTTACTGTTACTAATCCCTTAGTTAGGAAATTCCAAGCGACTGATCCGCTACCCGCCAAACTGCCTCCATTACGAGTTATAAGTGATCGTACAAGGGATGCTGATCGATTTTTATTGTCCGTGAGCACATTAATTATGATTCCAACTCCACCGGGCCCGTAGGCTTCGTATGTATTTCAAACAGGGTATCGCTTTTATCTGACGAACCAGATCCTTTAATTATTGCCCGTTCGATATTTTCTTTCGGCATATTTTGGGATTTTGCGTTATCAACCGCTAATCGTAGACGGAAATTCATGTCAGGATTTTGATCGCCCGATTTTGCAGCAACGGTTATTTCTCGCGATAACTTTGTAAACAACTGTCCGCGCCTTGCATCTTGGGCACCTTTTTTATGTTTTATAGTGCTCCATTTTGAGTGGCCAGACATGTTTATTCTATTTCCAAAACTGCCCTTGTATCTGCTTTAACTGCGGATACCCTCAGTAATGATCTAATAGACTGAGCCACCCTGCCGTTTCTTCCTATTACTTTCCCTTTATCGTCTTCGTGAACTGACAAATACAAGGTCACTTGACGGTCCTCTTTTTCTACCTTCACCTTGACCGATTCAGGGTTACTGGCTATTGCTTTCGCTATGAATTCAACCATTTCAGCCATGGCTTCAGAAGGAGATTCTTCTAGGTCGTTTGTTTCATTTGGTGACGAGCCGAGATTTTCAGGCATTGACTTTTTCCATTAATCCGGTTGTTTTGAGGATTTTGTTTACTGAATCGGATGGTTGGGCACCTTTTTTTATCCAGTCAAGAATTTTTTGTTCATTGATATTGATCACGGGTGTTTCTGGTATTGGATCATAAGTACCAACCTGTTCAATAAATGCACCATTTCGCGATGTTCTCTGGTCGGCTACTACGATACGATAGAATGGGCGTTTTTTTGCCCCAACTCTTCGTAGACGAATTCTTACCATTACTTTCTATGACTCCATTTTATATTTGAAATTTTCATGTTCTACTTATTTTATACAAAGTTATGTTTACTACACATAGTTTAAACTACGTATAAGTTATGTTTCGAGTTCACAGGTCAACGTCAAACAATGAAAAAAGAAAAATATTCAATTACGATTCTACTTTTCGCAGGTATACGTGAAAAAATAAAAAAAGACAACCTTTTTTGGACTGTTTCGAGAGGTGACACTTTAAATGATGTGATTGATAGGCTTACTATTGCTTTTAACGTCTCAAGAACATTGTTTGAATCGTATATGTATGCTGTTAACGGTGAATACGTTGACCTTAATCACTTGCTGATCGATGGAGATGAAATTGCGGTTATACCCCCAGTGAGTGGAGGTAGTTTTGGTTATAGTGACAATGATTTCATTAGAATAAGAATAACTGAAGAAAAAATAGATGAACAAGAGTTAATCAGATTTGTAAAATCAGAAGAGGATGGAGCTGTTGTTACATTTAGTGGAGTTACAAGAAGCATTAATAAGGGAAAGGAAGTTAGAAAGCTTGAGTACCAAGCACATGGACCTATGGCAGAAAGAAAAATGTGTGAAATACTAGTTGAGGTTCGATTGAAATGGGATATTTCTAGATGTTTTGTGGTACACCGGGTCGGTACTGTTCTTGTTGGGGAAACAAGCATGGTACTATGTTTGGCTTCAAAGCACCGATCTGAAGCCTTTTTAGCAGCGCAATATTTTGTTGAAAGATTAAAAACAATCGTCCCTATTTGGAAAAAGGAATTTTACTTGGATGGAGAGGAATGGATCGGAGAAACGCCAGAATAATATTTTCTCTATATATATCAAATGATCAAAATATCGGTGATAATGTATATAGAGTTGATTTGGAGGGTTCGCATAGTGGCTTAGTGCGCCCGCCTGCTAAGCGGGTTGGGGGTGATGAGCCCCCTCGCGGGTTCGAATCCCGCACCCTCCGCCACAAAATAAAGAACAAGTGTTAATTTCTACGTATAAAAATTTTACTTTACTTTAGTATGTATAAATGGGGTTAAATGGTCAGTGATTAACAATCTATTGAAATACAATATTTGGACTTCCGGTTGCCAAATGAATCAATCTGATTCGGACAGATTATCATCTGAATTCCAGAAACTTGGAATGTCGGAATTGGAGTCTCATGAAGAGGCCGATATAGTTGTTTTGAATACCTGTGTCGTACGACAATCCGCTGAAGATTCAGCCACAAAAATGCTACGTAAATTATATAAAGATAAACAAGAAACTCCAGATAAATTATTGGTTGTTATGGGCTGTATGGTTGGTCCAGATGCCTCTGACCTGTCCCAAGAGTTCCCTTACGTGGACCTTTGGGCTAGACCGCAACAATTTGACTTGATTGTGGATCACACTGCGGTTAAGTATGGATTAGATGTTGATGGATGTTTGTCAAATGTGGTTCAAAATCCTGGTGTTAATAGATACGTTTCGGTAGTTCATGGTTGCGATAAATTCTGCACATTTTGTATCATCCCATATCGGAGAGGAAGGGAAAGCAGTAGGACAATAAAACAGCTTAATTGTGAAATTTCTTTATATGTGGATAATGGAGTAAAAGAAATAACCCTTCTAGGTCAAAATATAGATTCTTATGGGCATGATCTTCGTCCTAGAAAAGATTTAGCTGATCTTTTGGAATCGATTCACGAAATTGATGGATTAGAACGGATAAGGTTTTTGACCTCACACCCAAATGATATGAGTAATAGAATAATTAGAACCGTGAACGATCTTCCTAAAGTATGTAATAATATAAACCTGCCTTTCCAATCGGGTGATGATGTGGTGTTATCAAACATGAAACGCGGTTACACAAGGGACCAATATGTTGAAAAAATCCGGGAAATTAAGCAAGAAATACCTGGAGTAACCTTAACTACTGATCTAATAGTCGGTTTTCCTGGGGAATCCAGAACCCAATTTGAAAATTCCGTAGAAATTTTGAAATTCATAAAATTTGATAAAGTACACGCTGCTGCATACTCCGAACGGAGTGGTACGGTTGCATCGAGAAACCTAGCTGACACAGTTGAGCAAAGAGAGAAGAAGCTTCGACTGCGGGAAATAAACGACATACAACAAAAGATTCAATCGGAAAAAAATAAGAAATTTTTAGGAGATACATTGGATATTCTTGTAGAAGGTGAACGTAGAGGTAGAATTTTCGGGCGTGCAAAAAATGATAAAATTGTATATATTAATGATGATGTCGGAAAACTTTGTTCAAATGGGAAAACAGTTAAGGTTAAAATAAATCAAACTTCTTCTTGGTCCTTGGAAGGCGTTCCATCGGGTACCGGCTGATATTCTAATAAATATAAGTATCTAACATCTTAAACATTATGACTACGCTCATAAAAAAACAGACCGTAATACCCGTAACGGAACTTGAGCAGTCTGCTTTTTGTCAGGCTGAGGGAAACCTACGCACAAAAACGTTGAAAGAAGAATTTTTAACAGGTGTGCGATGGCAAAAAGTTCCAAAGAGATATTTGACCCTCGAACCGAGTGAAATTGATGAAGGAATTTTATATTGTAAGAAACAATTGGGTGAGAGTGTCGTAATACTTGGACATCATTATCAACGTGACGAAGTAATTAAGCATGCGGATATCACTGGAGATTCATTCAAATTGTCGAAGATTGCTTCGGAATATGACCGCTCCAAATGGATAGTTTTTTGTGGTGTTCACTTCATGGCAGAAACTGCCGATATATTAACAGCATCTGATCAAAATGTTCTTCTACCTAACATGGCTGCGGGATGTTCCATGGCCGATATGGCCCAAACTGAAGATGTTGAAGAAGCGTGGTTTGAATTAGGCAGTGTTCTAGATATAACTAGAGTAATTCCTGTTACTTACATGAATTCTACCGCAGTGATTAAATCCATATGTGGTAAAAATAATGGAATTGTTTGTACTTCATCAAATGCCGTAAACACCTTCGAATGGGCTCTAAAACGGGGAGATAAAATTTTATTTTTGCCCGATCAACATTTAGGTAGAAACACTGGATTAAAAATGGGGATAAAGGAAGAACAGATGGTTGTTTGGAACCCGTTTAAACGTAATGGAGGGTTGACTGAAAATCAAATAAGATCTTCCAAATTGATATTGTGGCAGGGTCATTGTTCGGTGCATACCAGATTTACTACTGGACAAATACAAGATGCTAGAACAAAGGATAAGGGCGTCAATGTGATTGTTCATCCGGAGTGTACCAACGATGTTGTTGCTGCTGCTGATTACAACGGTTCCACGGAGTTCATTATAGAAACAATTACTAATTCAGAACCTGGATCCAGTTGGACTGTTGGCACTGAAATTAATTTAGTAAATCGATTGGCTCAAGACAATCCTGATAAAAAAATATATTGTTTGGATTCAGTTGTGTGTCCTTGCGCGACAATGTACCGTATACATCCAGCTTACCTTTTATGGGTATTAGAGGGAATAATGGCAGGATTGGCTATTAATCGGATACGTGTTTCGGATCAGGACCGAAAGTTTTCTCGGGTCGCAGTGGACCGGATGTTGAACGTTAGCGATTAGCATTCACTCGAAATATGAGATTTGCTTTTTCAAATATTGACGGCTTGATTTCTGCGGCTCTGGTCGAAGATTCTACTTCTTTTGATGCCACGACTGATGCTCTTATTTCTTCGGAACATGTCGCAGAGGCTTCTATAATTTCAAAATCTAATGGTATTGTTTCTGGTTTGGAAGTATCTGAATTGGTTTTTAAGAAAATGGATAATTCTCTAGATTATTCATATAAAGCAACGGATGGAGATAAGGTTATTGAATATCAACCTGTTGCAACTATAAAAGGATCTTTTGCATCCATTCTAAAAGGTGAAAGAACGGCGTTAAACTTTTTACAAAGGATGAGTGGTATATCCACACTGGTGTCGAAATATGTTGACGCTGTATCTGGTACAAATGCAAAAATAGTCGATACGCGTAAAACATTGCCAGGGCACAGGATTTTAGATAAATATGCTGTAAAGATAGGTGGTGGTGATAATCACCGAATTAATTTATCCGACGGTATACTCATAAAAGACAACCACATTAACTTTTTGAAGAACAACGGTTATTCTCTTTCAGAGATAATCAACAAAGCAAGATTGAATGCTGGGTTTGGGTTAAAAATAGAAATTGAAGTAGAAACCTACAAAGATGCCGTTAATTCTGTTAAGTCCGGTGCGGACATTGTGCTTTTAGATAATATGCCGTTAGACGAAATGGAGAAAACCGTTAATGATTTAAGAACCATTGACAAAAATGTTCTTATTGAAGCCTCAGGTGGAATAGGCCTAAATAATGTTAGCAACATTGCTAAAACGGGTGTTGATATTATTTCCGTAGGAGCATTGACTCATTCTGTAATTGCACATGATTTTTCTTTAATTTCTTCTTGTGAATATTTTACGGAGTAACTTGGGATTTATGTAAAATTTTGTCGGACGAATCAATCATTATTGAAGCAGGTCCATTGTTATGGAGTTCTACGCCCATATAGGAGCCAAAAATCCCGGTTTTGATTACTAACCCACTTTTTTTTAGGGAAGATACGACTGTTTCATAGATTGGCTCTGAAAATTCAGCATTAGCGGCTTGTGTAAACCCCGGCCTTCTACCTTTTTGAGTTGATGCATAAAGAGTGAATTGACTAACTACAAGTATTTCTCCTTTTATTTCGGATACCGATAATTCAAACCCAGATCTTTTGTTGTCGCTAGGAAAAATTCGTAAATTAAGGATTTTGGAAACCACATAATTTACATCAGTATTTCTATCGGTTCCAGTTATTCCTATAAAGGCACAGATACCCCGGCCGATACTTCGAGTACTTTCACCATCTGGGGTTACGGAGGCGCTTTCAACTCTTTGTAATAAAGCGCGCATTGAATTTATTCCTTTTGGTTTTTAGGAGTTGTTTCTTTTTTTTTAGTAGAATTTTTCTTATTTTTGGTTTTATCAGATTTGTCTTGCTTAGAACTTTCGGCCTGAGAATCTCTGGCATCAGTATTTCTGGATTTACTTGAACCGTAATCAGTTGAATAAAAACCTGATCCTTTGTAAATTATTGACGGTATCGAGAACTGTCGTTCAGCATTGCTACCACAATCAGGACATGATACCGGTGCTTCATCACTGAATGCTTTAACGAGTTCAAAATTACAACCTTTTACACATTGGTATTCGTAAGTTGGCATCGTTTATAAGTACTTTAGGGGGACTAAATTATTCACGTTAAAAATCCTGTAGCTTAAAACTACAACTACTATAGTGATCTTAAAATGTATTTGGGCATCATATTTTGTGTAAGATTATTTTTTTTATTGCCATAGAGGTTTTCACTTATTCCTGTTTTTACTAAAGCAGTGTCTATGCCAAAATTGTTGCCTCCGATGATGTCGGTTTCAATTTGATCCCCTATCATTAACGGGTTTTTTGAGTTGGTATGGGATACTGCTTCTTTAAAAATCATTGGGCATGGCTTACCCAATTTTCGGAAAGAGACATAGGGACTATATCCGTGAAGTCGTTCAAATCCCTGTTTCAATAATTCAGAAAAAGCTGCCGCCCCAAAACCGAATTTATTTTTCCCGTCAGGATATATGAGGTCAGGGTTTGGAATCACAACATCATATTTTCGTTTCGTGTTAACTGTGTTAGTAAGATGATTCAATACCGTTTTCAACGTTTTTTCCCAATCATAGGGACCCGAGTGTCCTATTATCAACGAGCGAGAATCATCTATGTGTTTTAGATTCACGGGAACAACCCCGGCTTCTTCAGCATAATGGATGGTGTCTTTACTCCCAAGAACGACTGATGGTTCATTTACTATGCCCTGTTGGTTTACAAATGTCTTAATTAAATGTCCAGAAGATATTATCCTATCGGGTGGTATTTTTAGTCCTTCGTTGAAAAACATTTTTGAACGACTTTCTTCAGAAACTGATGCATCGTTCGTTAAGACTAGGTACGTACGTTTTTGATCGTTAAGCCGTTGAATGAATTCTGGAGCGCCTCGTATGGCATTGTGTCCATCTACCAGAACGCCGAACGAATCTAGAAACAGGGCATCATATTTGTAGATTATATCCTCTAAATTAGTTTCTATTGGTTTCAAGTTCAATCTGATAAATTTGAGTTTAATCCATTTTCCCAATGGTTTTTTGCCAATGCCAACGGTACTTTTACCCGTGAACCAAAAGTGAATTTATCTCCCCCAGTAATTCCCAATTTTGCAAATGGAACGTCATTTTTAGATGCAGTTTCTTCTAATGATCCCTTTTTTGATGGGTCGATAGATACTATTATCCGGGATTGTGATTCACCAAAAAGGGCTTTGTGCCAATCGAAAGGTATCTCTTCTTCTATTTTAGCTCCCATATTTCCTGTTATACCGCATTCCGCTATGGCTATTGCCAAGCCACCATCAGAACAATCGTGGGCTGAATTTACAATATTTTTCTTTATTAGGTCCCTGCATGTTTCTTGTACTTTAATTTCTAATTCGATATCTATTTCAGGTCGTCCAAATAGGTCATCAAGTATGTGAACCATGTATTCGCTGCCAGGAAGGCAATTTCCATAATCATATGGTACTGGCGTACCAATCACGTAAATAAGGTCTCCTATATTTTTGAATGAAATTGTACAGTGTTTTTTAACATCATCAATCAAACCAATCACCCCGATGATTGGCGTTGGGAAAATCGATGTCCCATCGGTTTCGTTATAAAGGCTTACGTTTCCACTGACTACAGGTATCTTGAAGCGTTTCGCTGCATAAGAAATGCCCCTAACAGATTCGTTGATTTGAAATTTAATGTCATTTTTTTCTGGGTTACCAAAATTTAACCCATTAGTAATCGCTAGGGGATAGGCACCGGTGACAGAGACATTTCTGCATGCTTCTGCAACAGCTATGGATGATCCTATGTACGGATCTAGATAGCAAAGCTTACTATTACAATCGGTACTAATAGCCAGTCCATTATTAGAGCCTTTTATCCGCAGTAAGGCACCATCACCGCCCGGTTCTATCACCGTGTTCGTTTGAACGTGAAAATCGAATTGTTGGTAAATGCTTTTACGAGAGCTTATATTAATACTACCTAAAAGTTTTAGGAGTATTTCCTGAGCTCGTAAATCTTTTGGCGGGTCCAAACATAAAGTTTTCGATTGAAGTTTTGAAATCCAAAGTGGTTTTTTCGGTTTAGAATGATACAGAGGTGGATCAGTTAAAATCTTAATTGGAGTTTTAGATAAAACACAGTTTTTGTCCCTTATTACAACTTCATTCCCCTTGGTGAATTCACCGATTACAGTTGCTTCCAAATCCCATTTCATAAAAATTTTTGTAACAGTTTTAACTGATTTGGGATTTATTGCTAATAACATTCGCTCTTGGGATTCCGATAGCATAACTTCATATGCTGTCATGTTTGTTTCACGTCGTGGAACTCTGTCAACGTCTACCATAAGCCCCATGTTCGATCTGTTTGCCATTTCTATAGCGGCCGATGTGAGCCCAGCAGCTCCACAGTCTTGCAACCCGTTTACACCGCTAATAGATATTGATTCAAGGCAAGCTTCTATGAGATTTTTTTCCATAAAAGGGTTTCCTACTTGTACAGCGCTTCTTAATTCGGGATCTTTTTCAAAACTCCTTGACGCGAGTTCCGATGCCCCATGAATCCCGTCCCGTCCAGTATCAGACCCTACCAAGAGCAACAAATCTCCATGGTGTTTCGCCGATGCTGACATATATTTCCCATTTTCTATTAATCCGATGCACATAGCGTTTACTAGCGGATTATCGTTATAAGAATTGTGGAAACTCACTTCCCCACCAATATCAGGAACACCAATGCAATTACCATATGATGAAATTCCGGAAACGACCCTATTGAATAAGTGTTTCGTCTTTTTTTCATCTGGGGATCCGAAACGTAGTGAATTTAGTAGTGCTATCGGCCTTGCGCCCATGGCAAATATATCCCTTACAATGCCTCCTACGCCCGTTGCTGCCCCTTCAAAAGGTTCGATGGCAGACGGATGGTTATGTGATTCAATTTTTATGGCTATGGCATGTCCAGTGCCGAGATCAATGATACCGGCATTTTCACTTCCGGGTGCGACCATTAAATTGGGAGACTCGTTAGGCAAAGTTTTCAGCAAAAGTTTTGTGTGTTTATACCCGCAATGTTCTGACCATAGTGCCCCAAATAATCCTAGTTCTAAGTGATTAGGTTCTCTGCCAAGGCGGGAAACTATTTGATCATATTCATTCCTGTTTAGTGCTAGGTTTTGTAACATACTTTCGCTAATAGGCATGTTTTAACCTCCAGCTACTGAGCGAAAAATCGTGTTCCCATCATCACTACCTAATAACGTCTCCGAAGCCTTTTCTGGGTGTGGCATCATTCCCATAACATTGCCCTTTGTATTTGTTATGCCGGCAATATTATCAACCGATCCGTTTGGATTATATTTGGAATTGATTGTGCCGTTAGCCGAGGCGTATCGAAATATAATTTGATTGTTGTCTTCCAGATGTTTCAAACCGTCTCTATCTATACGGTAGTTTCCTTCACCGTGCGATATAGGAATGCTTAGAACTTTTTTATTTTTAGGTATTTTTCTCGAAAAAATGGAACTTTTAGTTTGAACATACAAATTCGTCCATTGGCATCTAAATTCCAAATGATCGTTACGGACCAATATTCCTGGTAAAATGCCAGCCTCACATAAAATTTGAAATCCATTACATATGCCAATAACTGGTTTGCCTTTGGCGGAAAATGTTTTTATTGATTCCATGATAGGAGAAAATTTAGCTATAGCCCCGCACCTTAGATAGTCTCCATACGAAAAACCACCTGGCAAAACGATGCAATCGTAACTATCAATGTCGCGTTCCGTATGCCAGATATAACTTGATTCATATCCCAAAACTCTAGATAGAGCGTTGTAAGTGTCTTTATCACTCCAAGTCCCCGGGAAAACAATTATTCCGAATTTCATATGTTAATTATATTGTCCCGCATAAAACAAAAGCTCCGAATTTGTCGGAGCTTTTGTTTTAGTTTGATATTGAGAATAGTTGGGGTTCAACTGAATTTACTGGTTGTCTTTAAACTTTTCCTAAGTTTTGCCGCAGCTTTCTTTTTCCTAACAACACTTGGTGGTTCAAAGTGTTCGCGTCTTCTTATTTCAGGAATAATAGATTCGTGTTGGACCTTTTTGGTGAATCTCCTAAGAAACCCCTCAAAGCTTTCACCTTCGTTGATTTTAATTTCTACCAAATTCTTTGAATCCCGTTAATTTATTTTTTTACTTTTTTATAGTGTAACCATTCTAACAAAAAATATCTAAATCATTTCTCCAACATATCTATGGCGTTTTTGATTCTTTGGAAACTTTTTTCTTTTCCTAGGATTTCTAACGTTTCGAACAATGGGGGAGCTATTCGTTTACCCGTGACTGATATTCTGATAGGAGAGAACATTTGACCAGGTTTTAAGTTTAATTTTTCCGCTTGTAATCGAAAAATGTTTTCTAAACACTGGGCTGAAAAATCTTTAGCATTTTTTATCAAATTTAGTGAGGCGTATAAACATTTTACTGTTGAGGCAGTGTCCATGGTTTTTGGGACTAGTTCATCGATTTTAGGGCAAACGCTCTCTAAATAAAAAAAATCGATCAATTCCTTTACATCTAACAAAGTTTTTAAACGTTCGCGGATGTGAGGAACGATTTTTATAAGTAAATTACTGTTTATGGGTCTTTCGATGGTATCCGAAAACCCACCATCTTTTTCGGGTTTTTCCAAATACGGTAGGATTCGTTGAGCTAAGTTAGTTGTCGATAAGCTACGTATGTAAATCCCGTTCATCCATTCTAGTTTTTCTGGGTCAAATACAGCAGGGGATTCAGAAATACGATTTATAGTAAAACGTTTGACTATTTCTGATTTATCCATAATTTCCGTATCATCTCCAGGAGACCATCCCAGTAAAACCAAATAGTTAAAAAGCGCTTCTGGTAAATATCCCTCATCCCGATATTCCAAAACGGATTTTGCTCCGTGTCGTTTCGATAATTTTGATTTGTCTTTTCCAAAAATAAGAGGGACGTGAACGTATTTAGGTGGTTTTATATTTAATGCTGTTTGAATTAATTGGTGCTTCGGAGTACTTGGTATCCATTCTTCTCCTCTTATAACGTGTGTAATTCCCATTTCGAAGTCGTCCACTATGTGTGCTAAGTGATAAGTTGGCATACCATCGGATTTTAATATTACAAAGTCGTCAATTTCTGACAAATTAAAAGAAATTTTTCCTCGCACCTCGTCATAAAATTCCAGATTACCGGTTTTTGGGGCCTTAAAGCGGATAACTATGGGCAAACCTTTATCTCTCGAATTTGAAATATCTTTTTCTGACCTAAAACGTCCTCTTCCATCATAACGGGGAGGTTCGCCGTTGGCTTTTTGACGTTTTCGTAAGGCTTCTAATTCTCCGGGTGTGGTATCGTCGTAATATGCATGCCCAGATTTTACAAGTTTTTCTGCGGCTTCTACGTAAAAGTGTTTCCGCTTTGACTGTACGTATGGAGAATTAATTCCTGTTTTATCTGGACCTTGGTCCCAATCGAGTCCTAGCCATTGAAGCGAATCAAATATGGATTGTTCAGAGTGTGGATCATACCTTGATCGATCCGTGTCTTCAATTCTCACAATGAACTGACCATTTTTTGATTTTGAATATATCCAATCAAAAATTGCAGTTCGTATATTTCCTATATGTGGGATACCCGTAGGACTTGGCGCATACCTCACATTTACTTGTTCAATTTTTTTAGATTCTACCATGTTGATTTCAATTTATTGTAAACAGTCAATAACTTTCGTTAAATCACTAGCTAATGGGGATTTTAAAACCATTGTCTTACCAGTTATCGGATGATGAAATTTAATTTTATGGGCATGTAGAAACTGTCGGCTTATTACACTGTTCATATACCCATTCCCATATTTTCTATCTCCTATTATAGGGTGTCCTATGCCACTGAAATGAACCCTTATCTGATGCATTCTCCCAGTTTCAGGATGTATTTCAACTAGGGATACATCATCAAATTCTTGAATGACAACGTAATTAGTAATAGATTCTTTTCCTGTATTAATTAATGCTTGTTTAACAGGATTTTTTGGATTCCGGCCTATTGGAGCATCTATAATTCCCTTTTGCTCCAAAAGCTTTCCAAATACTAAAGCTACGTAATATTTTAGTATTTCCCTTTGCTTGAACATTTTTTGTAGTTTATTGTAAGCCGAGGATTCAAGGGCAATTATCATCAACCCAGAAGTATCCTTATCTAACCGATGAACTATTCCGTTTCTACCTCTTTCTCCGATTTTATGTATTTCCGGGAAATCAACTACAAGTTTATCTGCTAGCGTATTACTACTATGTTTTGTTCCGTGGTGAACTGTTAAACCGGACGGTTTTTCTATAACGAGAATATGTTCATCTTTGTATATTATCGACAGGTTGTCATAAGAAATTTTTTCGCAAATGTTTCCTTTAATGGTTTTGGAGATTTTTATTTCAAAACCGGATTTTACATTAAATGCGGGTTTGAAAATAATTTTTCCGTTAACTGAAACTTGACCTGACTTGATGAGATGTTTGGATTCTGACCGGGTTAGATCTTGAGATTGGGCAATATAGTTGTCGAGTCTTTTTTCTGAATTAGTGGGATCTACGGTGATTACAAGCATCTATTTACACGTCATCAGTTTTTGAGTTTCGGTTTCGCAAGAATGTGAAATAAAATGCCATTACCGTGATCCCCATAACTATAGAAGAATCGGCTATATTAAAAACTGGCCACCAACCAACGTCTATAAAGTCGGTCACATAACCGAGTCTAAACCTGTCTATTAAATTTCCTATTGCTCCACCCATTTGTAGACCAAATGCTAGTCTTATCAATAAGGGAGGATTTTCGAGGTATTTGTAAATGATTAATATAAATATAACGGCTATGACGGCCACTCCAGTAAGGATTGCTCCCCTATCTTGGAATAAAGAGAATGCCGCGCCCGTATTCCAGGTGTGAGTTAAACGAAAAACACCGTTTGAGGGCCAGGATTGACCAACTGGAAGATAAGCAATTATTAATAGTTTCGACAGTTGATCTGAGATTAAAGCCGTGAAAAACATCAAAGTTGGAAACGGGTCTCGGTAAATACCTTTAAAGTTTTTATGTATTTCCATTATTAGTTATACAATAAATATGCACAGACAATCTCTGTGTTCTAATCTCTAATAAATAATATAACACTGTACAAAAAAAAAATGCTAAAAATAGATCTTAGGAGTGATACCGTCACCCATCCAACCCGCGAAATGCGTAAGGCTATGTATGAGGCAGAGCTGGGTGATGATGTTTACGGTGATGACCCAACGACTAATGCCCTGCAAGAAGAGGCTGCTGAACTATTGGGTAAGGAAGCTGCGTTATTAGTTGCATCTGGGACACAAGGTAATTTAGTTTCCCTATTATCGTGGGCTACTCGTGGTGATGAAGTTTTGGTTGGGGATCAAAGTCATATTTTTCTAAATGAAGCTGGAGGTGCTTCTGCCTTAGGTGGATTAGTTTTATATCCCATACAAACGAATCAAGATGGTTTTTTTTCTGAAGATGTCATAAGCCAATCAATCAAACCCCGTGATTACCATAAGGCGCCCAGTAAATTATTGTGTTTGGAAAACACTCATAATTCTACTAGTGGTAGAGTTCTTATTCCCAATGAAATAGATTCGATGGTTTCAGTTGCGAAAAACCATGAGATGAATGTTCACATGGATGGTGCGAGGCTTTTTAATGCGGTCGTTTACCTAGGAATTAACCCGATAGAAATGTTATCTACGATTGACTCCGTAACGTTTTGCCTTTCTAAAGGCCTTTCTTGTCCCATAGGAAGTATAGTGGCTGGAGATAAGGATTTTATTGACAGGGCTAATCGATGGAGAAAAATGCTTGGATCTGGTATGCGCCAAGTGGGAGTTATAGCGGCAGCAGGTCGAGTCGCTATCAGAACCATGATACAGAGGCTTGAAGAAGATCACGTTAATGCTAAGAAATTGGCTTACGGTCTAGCTAACATATCGGGTTTAACTATTGACGCTGACAGAATTCAAACAAACATCGTAAGATTTCAAGTTCCCACTGGAAAGGGCGGGATCATAACTGAACAACTATATGATAGTGGTATTTACGTTAACAAAGGGGTTGATGATTTAAGGATGGTAACACACCGAAGCATTTCGAACGAAGATATCGACTTTACACTTTTAAGTATGGAAAAGATAATGGGATTAGTGATAGCAGGAAATGATCGTTAATTCTCGTACTTGTTATTCCAAAGGGTATTAAGCCTTTTGTTGATTTGTTTTTCGCTCCCTGTTGTACCTGGAACATAAAAACGATGGTTAGACATTTTTTTAGGTAGATTTGTGGTTTGAATAAAGTTACCTGGATAATTGTGTGAATATTTGTACCCGTCCGAATTTCCTAATTTTTTCATAAAATCGTTTGGAGCATTTTTTAGGTGTTTGGGTATATCAAAATCTTGGTTTGACGCCACAAATTCCATGGCTTTATTTATGGCATTATACGCTGAGTTACTTTTGGGGCATGAAGCCAAAAATATTGTTGCTTCCGCTAGGGGTATTCTTCCCTCGGGCATCCCTATAAAAGAAACAGCTTGTTGAGCTGCTATGGCTACCGCTAGGGCATTTGGGTTGGCTAATCCTATGTCCTCAGCTGACGATATTACAAGACGTCTGGCAATAAAAAGAGGATCTTCGCCGGCATTTATCATTCTTGCAAGGTAATATATAGCAGCATCGGGGTCTGAACTTCTAATTGATTTTATGAATGCTGAAATTGAATCATAATGGGCGTCTCCTGATCGATCGTATTTAGTAGTCCGTTCCAAAGCATCATTTATTCCCGAAATAGTTATATTGCTACTATTATTGTTAAGATTATTTATTATTGCGAATTCTAATGTGTTAAGAAGTATCCGTGCATCGCCATTAGACATTTTTGCCAAGTGTTTTTTCGTCGCATTATTCATATCCACGTTAAAGTCTCCCATGCCAGAGATATGATCATGTAATGCTCTATCTATGACACGTAATAGGTCTGTTTCTGATAGTGGATTGAGAGTGAAAGTTCTTGTCCTAGATAATAGGGGATTTATTATGGTAAATGAGGGATTTTCCGTAGTAGCTCCTATTAGTGTTATAACACCGTCTTCTATTCCCGACAGAAGTGAATCCTGTTGGGATTTAGAAAACCTGTGTATTTCATCAATGAAAAGTATTGTTCTTTGAGATAATTCCCCCAGCCTGTATTCGGATTCGTCTATTATTTTCCTTACCTCTTTAACCCCCGACGTAACAGCAGATAGTTGTACAAAGAAGGATTGGGTTGTCGTCGATATAATTTTTGCCAATGTCGTTTTTCCGACGCCAGCTGGGCCCCATAAGATCATTGACGGCACGTTATCTCGGTCTATAGCATTTCGTAAGGTGGTGCCTGGCTCAATCAAATGATTTTGCCCAACATATTCCTCTAGGTTGTGAGGCCTTACTCTGGTAGAAAGAGGCGAAGTTTTCTCTAAAATCTTTTTTTTATTTGCTTCGAACAGGTTCATTCGTTTAATTAATATTAGTGATCACTTGAGTGTTGTTTTGTTAATGACCTTGGTGTTATCGAATTAGTATGTTTCCTATTGAATGGTTTGTGCCCTCCGTAATTTAATTCCGCGATAGTGGCCCCATAACCACCTTCTGCTGGTCCAGCAGCATACCAACGCAAAACTTTAGGATTCTTTCCCAGGAATTTAATCGTTTCGGATTTTAAAATCCCTTGGCCGTGACCGTGAATAATACGGACTGTATAGAGTCCAGATTCATGAGCTGATTCAATAAATTCATTTAACTGTTTGGGTAATTGATCTGGATATAATCCATGTAAGTCGATGTTTGTTTTAATGTGGGATGGCGATCCAGTAACGATATGTGAATCCACCTTCTTCGGCCTAGGACGATGTTTCCTTTTTGGCATTATTTCCCTCCCAACAAATCAATTAACAAATTTATTAGTAAATCATCTTGCGTTTCTAAAACGGTTCGAACATCAATGTAAACTTTACCATCAGATATTCGCGGCATTATACATGGACGTGAATTAACTAATTGTTTTTGTATATTCTGTGTTTTTTCATCGCAATCTATTCTTATCAGTTTTGTCGGTATCGTTTGATCGGGCATGGAGCCGCCCCCCAAGACTGAAGATCCGTCAATTACGGCACCTATTTCTGATTTTTTGCATATTGTATTTGCTCTCCTTTCCAATGTTCTAATACTCTGGCTGACAATTTTCCAGATAGGTATTTCATCTTCATACGTGCCTTTTATATATGATTTGATTGTCGATATAGTGCTTGCCAAAGTAAGTTTATCTGTTCTGAACGCCCTTGCTAGAGGATGAGATTCCATACGGGAAACCACAGATTTTTCTCCAACTATTAGACCTGATTGTATTCCTCCTAACAGTTTGTCTCCGGAAAAAAGAGTCAAATCAACTCCTGCAGTAACAGAATCTTGAACCATTGGTTCTTTCGTCAATCCATATTTTCTAGTGTCAACTAAACAACCGGATCCAATGTCATGTATAAGAGGTAAACGAACAGTTTTCGCCATTTTTGCAATATCAATTAACTTTGGTGTATGTACAAAACCTTTTACGATGAAATTACTTGTATGAACTTTCAAAATAGCCGCAGTTCGATTGGTTATAGCATTTGAGTAATCAGAAAGATACGTCTTGTTTGTTGTCCCGACTTCGATAATTTTTGCTCCTGATGCTGCAATAATGTCAGGGATTCTAAAACCTCCGCCTATTTCAACTGATTCCCCCCTTGAAACTATAACTTCGTTTCGCTTATTATCGACCATAGTAGATAAAGCCAGAAGAGTTGCTGATGCATTGTTATTTACTATAAATCCCCGTTCACAACCAGTACTTACGCTTAGACATGTAGATATAACTTCGTTTCTTCCTCCCCGAGTTGAATCTGAAAGATTAACTTCCAAAGCCGAATATTCCAATCCGGCTGCAATAGCTGCATTCATCGAATTTTGGGAAATAGGAGCTCGCCCTAAATTTGTATGTAAAATTACACCAGTCCCATTAATCACCGGCTGTAAAGGTTGTTCACGTAAAAATTCCATAAAAGAGTTCAAGTATGCTTCCAGAAAGTCTTCGATGATAACCTGTTCGTTATTATTTATGGATTCTCTAAGTCGAGTGAGTGAACGCCTTGCGACGGTTTTTGCTGATTGGTAGTCCATTAATTTGAATTTATCTGATAATCTTGAATGGTTAAGGATTGCATCGACTGATGGTATATCTCGAAAATGTGTTTTATGTTTTTTCATGTGTTGATGGTAGATTTCTATTAGTTATGGAGTTCTTTTACTTAATTTGTTTTTAATCTTATAAGAACGGAAGTAAATTTTGTTTACAGTGGGAATAACAGGTGGTATTTGTACTGGTAAATCTGAAGTTACAAAAACATGTCAGGCTTCTGGGTATTCCGTAGTTTATGCTGACGAACTAGGTCATAACGCATATCATGTTGGTACAAACATTTATCTCGAAATAATAGAACGTTTTTCTACAAATATTTTATTAGATAATCACGAAATAAATCGATCTGCTTTAGGTGATATCGTTTTTTCTGATGAAACAAAACTAAAAAAATTACAACAAATTGTTTGGCCATACATAAAATCTGAAATAAAAAGGAAAATAAACCTCCATAAAGTAAATAAAGAAAAAGTTTTAATTATAGAAGCTGCGGTGCTGTTTGAAGCTGGTTGGGATTGCTACATGGATGAAATTTGGGTGGTGCGATGTTCCAAAGATCTTCAAATGGAAAGATTGACAAAAGAGCGTGGTCTTTCGACCGAGGCTGCCTTGAAGCGGATTTCAGCACAAGATATATCTCAATTTAACAAAACAGGATCATATAAAGTGATAGAAAACTCGCAAGATCTTTCAAAATTACGAGACCGGACCATAGAATTGATAAATAGTATCGAAAATAAACTTAATGAAAGTTTTAATTAATGATGACAATTTCAAACAAATATGATCAAAAAAAAATAGAGGAATATTACGTTACAGATGAACCGTTTTATGTACCTTTAGGTGATGAAATCGAAGTGTTCGAAGCAGCTTATGCCCAGCGGGTTCCAGTACTTTTAAAGGGTCCAACTGGTACGGGTAAGACACGATTTGTTGAATACATGGCCTGGCGACTTAGCAAAAATTCTCCTACAAATTCAAATCGCGCCAAAAAAAAAGAACAGCGTCAGAATGTACCCTTGGTCACTGTGGCATGTCATGAAGATTTGACCGCATCAGATTTGATTGGACGTTATTTACTAGATGCGAATGGTACGAGGTGGATCGATGGTCCCCTAACAAGGGCTGTGAAAGTTGGTGCTATATGCTATTTAGATGAAGTTGTAGAAGCCCGTAAAGATACCACTGTGATCATACACCCTTTAACAGATCACAGACGCACTTTAACTATAGATAAACTTGGTGAGGTCATTGACGCGTCTGAAGGATTTTTGTTGGTCGTTTCATATAATCCCGGTTATCAAAGCGCTATGAAGGACCTTAAGCACAGTACAAGGCAACGATTTGTTGCCCTTGAATTTAATTTTCCTGACGAAAAGCGAGAATCCCAAATAATTGAACATGAATCAGGAGTATCTTCCGAAATTGCCCAAAGGTTGGCCAAACTTGGAGCTAAAATCAGAAATTTAAGGGAACATGGATTGGAAGAAGGGGCAAGTACTAGAGTATTAATTTACGCTGGTAAATTAATTAAACAAGGTGTTTCTGAAAGGCGGGCATGTCAGGTTGCAGTAACATGGGGTATAACTGATGATCTTCAGATTCAAAGAAGTTTGAACGAAGTAGTGACGTCTATATTTCCATGAGTTTCAATAATATGTTTAAGCAAAATTTGCTTAATAGTATAAAGGGCTTGAATGTGGATGAAAATATAGATGCGTACGAGGATAATATGGCTGCCGTAGGGGTTTTGTTTGATCTTACAAAATTAAACCCAGAATTACTATTGATCAAACGCTCCCGAAATCTCCGGAACCATCCAGGCGAATGGGCTTTTCCAGGAGGTAAAGTTGATCAAGAGGACAAAAACTACTCAGAAACGGCATTAAGAGAAATTCGTGAAGAGGTGGGACTGAATCCTTCTATTATTGACCTTTTGGGAAGGTTAGAAACAGTAAAAACAACGTCTGGCTATTACGTTGTGCCATTTGTTGGAGTTTTGGATAATGAATATTCACTTAGGATAAATGGTAACGAAGTTGACGATTATATGTTGTTGCCGTTTAACGTTTTGATAAGTTCAGAGACATGCAGACAAATCAATTACAAAAATCAAATGAAACAGCTAGCATACGTAGTTGATGATAGAGTTATTTGGGGCGCAACGGCGAGGATTATATCTAATGTTAACTACCATATGAGAAAATATATTGGAACAAAAAAAACCTGAAATAAGGGAAAGATTATTGACCTTTCCCGCTGAGGTTGTTCAGCAATATGATGAATCAGAAAAGATTTTGTCAGAACGATTATTGGATCAAGAGGTAGTTAATAAATGGGCCCAAATAGGATTGGATATTGCTCAAATTACCGTTCGATCATGGGAGGCGGCTGTTGAATACTTTGCTGCCACACCGGAGGTACAACGACAGTTACCGTCGGGACAACTTCTGAGGTGGGGTAGGACAGGGTATAGTCTTTCTGGCGATTCACCTGCGATGGCGGTCGCTTACTTTAAGAGTTCCCCAGAAACGTTATTAAGGCTTAGGCCGAGATACATAGATGATTGGGCATCAATCTGTAGGGCTTTGTACAAGGGAACCTGGAAGTCTTCCTCATTAACTTGCCGATTTTTCGAAGCCACTCCACAAATTTTAGAAACTATAAATTTTGAAGATTTCACAAAATTTGGAGAGTTTTTAGAACTTCTTTCAAGACGTTCTTACGACCAAGCTACAGGTGCTTTGGAAAAAAGTATGGATTTGTTTCCAAAAATGCCAAAAGAAGTTTCATTGTTGTTGGACTTAATGGGTATGGTTGCCGATCGCTCTTGGAGATTAACTTCAGAAATGTTTGAATCGATTTCACGAAACCTTGTCACTATGCCTTCCATGGAAAGACGACTTTTACTAAATTTATCTACAAGCAGTTTGAAAACGGGCGATATAGACCCTTCTGCTGTATTGGAATTGGGCGGAAAAGCTTTAACCATCATTAGATCACAAAATAGGCAGAAATTCCTGGAAATAAGTGATCAAATATTGAAGGTATCCTCTGAGTCTTTATTAGTCTTTTTAAAAACAGTGCCGTCACTTAGTGAACGAATCACATTCGAGCAGCTCTTAAAATGGAGTGAACACGGTCTAGAACATTCCCAAGTCAATCCTGGTTCGGCTAGTGCATATTTTAGTATGGAATCCCAGGATTCTGTAGATTCCGTTGAATCGCTAACATCTTCTATTGAATTAGTTCGTGTTCAAGATATCTTGCGTATGTATTGCCACGCTCTTTCAGGAAAAGAAATAGATATACAAGCATCTCAAAATTTAATTGAAAAAAACATAGGATGGTTTGAAGGAGATCTTCCAACAACCGAAGGGTCGGTCATATATTTACCTTCGGTTATAAAACGAAGTACGGTAAAACAGGAAAATTTTGATTTTCTAAAAGTAATATCTACACATCAGATATCCCATATTGAATTTGGGTCCTTTAGGTTTAATTTTGAAAAGAAGTCTACGTTATCTTCAGATATGCGAGTGGTTTTAGAAGAAGCGATCAAAAAGAAAAAAAAGGAAACCATAGGCGACCTTGACGAACAATCTCCAATAGATAGCGACAAAGAATTTTTGACCCAAATAGGTAGGTTTTTTGATTTGTTCAATGATAGGAAATTAGCCTTAGATGTGTTCACTATTGTTGAAAGTACAAGAGTGGATAGCCTCGTGTTATCTGAATATATTGGAATAAGTGAAACCTATAGACATGTCCAAACTGTTTCACTTGAAAACCGACCTGATATCACGGAATTGCCAGCGAAAGAAGCTCTAGTAGAACTACTAATAAGAATAAGTCTCGGACAAAAACAACACTTAAAAGTTCCCTTGAAATACATTGAACAAGCCGAGAAGATCAGGAACCTATTGAGGTTAGTGAGATCACCACGGGTCACTGTAGAGGATGCCGCCGAAATTACAATAAGGATTTATTCGGTATTGAACCCGGTAGAAAATGATGAATTACAAGAAAAAGATTTTGAAACATTACCAGAAGAAAATGAATCGATTGATCAACCTTTGGAAAATTTTGAGGATAATTTATTAGAGGAAATAATGGATCAATTTTTGAACTCGTTGTCTTTTGATAATTTAGACGGTAATGATGAAGGTGGTGAAACTGAAGGAGAAGATGACTATTCCTCTCCCCAGGAGGTTGATTATAGAGGGGAATTCAAACCTGAGTTATCTGAGTTATTATCGCAAATGGAATTTTCGAATGAATTGGCGGCTGATGAATTGGATAGCAGTACTATTACCCAAGAACAATTGCAAGAAATGATGGAAAACTCTCCAGAAATGGAACTGGAAAATGAAGAAATGGACGATGCCACTAAACAAAAAATTCAGGAAATGGCCGAGAATTTGTTGAAAGAATTATCTGAAAAAAATCCCGACAATCAAGACTTTCGTGATGGTCCTTTACAACACGTTGAAGAGGATGGTGGGCCACTTAATGCTACTAACCAAAACTCTTTTCCCTATGATGAATGGGATTTTCGCGCGAATTCCTATAAAAGTAAATGGTGTTTGGTCAATGAAAAAATTATGACTGATGGGGAACCTTCTTTTTACAATCAAACTCTAGCAGAAAACAGTTCATTGATGAATAAAATAAAAAAACAGTTTGAACTCGTAGTGCCCGAAATGTATAGAAAACAGAAGAGATTGATTGATGGAGAAGAACACGATCTCGATGCGGTATTAGAGGCAGTTGTAGATTTAAGAGCTGGTGTCAGTCCTGATGAAAAACTTTATTGGAGAAGAAACAAAACTGAACGCTCTGTTGCAGTTTCTTTTTTGCTCGATATGTCTGCCTCAACTGCTGAAGCGATCGATGAAAATCGGAAATCCAATGACGATTGGGGAGCCCCTGATGACCCAGTAGAATACATGGCATGGTTGAGGTCTAGGCGCTCTGAGGGGTTAAGGAAAACTTACAAGCGGATAGTTGATGTGGAAAAAGAAGGTATCGTTATGTTAGTTAATGCTCTTGAGGCGCTGGGAGATACATATGGAATTTTTGGGTTTTCGGGCTACGGAAGAGAAAATGTAGAATTTTACGTCATTAAGGACCTTGAAGAAAAGTATTCGGAAATGGTACCACGAAGAATTGATCGTATTGCCCCCCTTCATGCTACTAGAATGGGTCCCGCCATTAGGCACACCATAACTAAGTTGGAATCTCAAGATTCTCGTTTGAGGATTTTATTCCTAATTTCTGATGGTAGGCCTCAGGATCGAGGTTACTCTCGTGAAGGTGTGGAAAAGGAATATGCTGTTCATGATACTCGGAAAGCATTACTAGAAGCGCGTGAAAAAGGAATAATACCATTTTGTCTTACAGTGGATAAATCTGGGCACGATTATCTCAAAGTAATGATGGACGATTTTAATTACGAGGTGCTTCCGGACATTAACCAATTACCAGAGCGTTTGCCACAGCTATATAAGAATTTAACGACCTAGTCGATATCAGTCAACTTAAAGGTTGGACCTTTGAATGCGTCGAGTAATTGGTCCGCCCATTGCTTGTCTATGCGAATTACATCAGAGCTTTCGTTGGCAACAGCATAACGGAAATTTCTATCCGGCGTCAAACCTCCAATAGTCATGGTAGTTCGTGTTACTTCGGTCACGCCTGATTCTAACTGTTTTTCAATTCTTATAGCGACATATGGTGAATCTTTACCAGCCTCATATTTGGCAAAATCCTCTTCATCACGAAGTTTCAGTTCTTCAGCCCCATCTATCAAGGGGTTTCCGAAATGTTCCAAAAACTTATTAATTTTCTCATTGTCGGCTTTTTTTTCACCATTACAAGGGTCGTCAAGGAGAGGGATGTCACAAACGAACCAGTGTTCTTCTTTTTTATCGTACCCATATCCTACTACCACTTCATTACCCTGAAACAATAGAATTTCTTTTGACCTGTTTGGGTCCATTGTGTAAAACCATTTTGGATATGGGGGATCATTTACCAACCTCTCAAAAATGTTACCCCAGGTTGAGTCGACT
>Ga0187827_10000372_pt1 | contig 71770 bp, 45 predicted proteins | sample ETNtaG_39_FD_167969 | JGI IMG/M metagenome (GOLD analysis project Ga0187827, IMG submission 167969) | Marine microbial and viral communities from oxygen minimum zone, Eastern Pacific Ocean - ETNP2014_SV_150_PacBio MetaG (Illumina Assembly) | ecosystem: Environmental > Aquatic > Marine > Hypoxic... | reverse complement strand
TCATGCGTTGTATGATATAACCACCGCCATCTGTGCCATGATGAGACCACCACATGACGCTGATAAAGATCAGGAATTTGGAGAATGGAGATTCCCAGAATGTTAAAGTATTTGCACTTGCTTCAGGTACAGGTGGTATAAACTTTAACGTATTTTCATGGACTACCCCAGTACTGGAAAGTGCTGATAATTTTTCCAACAGTACATTCATGCCGCCTACAGCGTTAATAGCAATAATAGCTAGGATTATTGAACCGGCCATGGCAATAATAAACTGCACCAGATCGGTTACAACCACGCCCCAAAAGCCGGAAAGAAGAGCATATAGCAACGCAATTGCCACACAGATCCACACTGCTGTCCAGCGGTCGATATTCAGCATCACTGCTGCCACCGAGGCCATGGCATTAATAACCCAGCCCATGACAATAAAATTATACAGGACTGCAAAATACCCCGCCTTGAATGCCCGCAAGATTGCGGCCGGTTTCCCGCTGTAGCGGATTTCCAGCAGTTCGTTATCGGTTAATACTTCTGCCCGGCGCCATAACCTCGAAAAAAGCAGGGCGCCCAATAAACCGGAAAGAAGCAGGTTCCACCAGAACCAATTCTGCCAGATGCCCGGCCCGCGCACAAATTCCGTAATAGCCAGCGGGGTATCTGCCGCGAAGGTTGTTGCCACCATGGACGTCCCCACCATCCACCAAGGCAGTGAGCGGCCGGACAGGAAATATTCTTCCGTACTTTTACCGGCACGTCTGGAAAAGTAGATTCCCACGCCAAGGGAGAAGAGGATGTAGCCGCCAATGATGAACCAGTCGATGTATGATAAAGCCATATTAATACATTCCTTTTAGTTCTGAATTTTTAAAATAGTGAGCAAGAATTTCTTCAGTTGTATGACCATGAAGCGCCATACCCAATGCTCCGATTTGACAAAGTCCAACTCCATGTCCCCAACCGGCTCCAAAAAATTCTATTAATTCATCATTCATTTTGATCATAAAGCAAGAACTATATAAGAATGAAGGGTGGAGTGTTTTGCGTATGTCATATTCATTATTCAATTCTAATACTTTGGTTTCACCAGCTAAATTTATATACTCGCAATAGAGGTGATTAATACGTCCTGAATAACCACGGTTTAAGGCATCGATTTTAACTATACGTCTAATATCCACGTTTATTTTTTTTGATAATAATTCACAGAGTTCCTTTTGAGAATATTTTACAGACCAGCGAAAATATTTGCTGTTCTTATCCACATTGCCAAGATATTTATGCAATTCACTTTCATCAACATATGACGGACTGCAGAAAACGTCTGGAGCAGCTTTATACCAATGCTGCCAATCCACCTGGATTTTTTTTTCAGGACTATCATAAATACTGGTGAGGTAAGGTTTGAAGTCCATGTCCCAAATGTTTTCAGCGTTTTCAGTTAACCCGCCGCAGGATTTGGAATAACGAGCATCACAGATTTCATCGTTGTATAATAAAACTTTTCCGTTTGTTGAATTGCAGACTGCCTTCGATTCCCTAGTCATTTGGTCCATTCCCTGATAGCGCTGGCAGCAGTCATCGTTGCAGGCATCAATGCCCAGCCAGCTGTGCTTATTTTCAGCAGCTGCCAATATCCACGAACGGGCAGTGATTACTTGTGCTTGTAAAAATTGATCAGGGCACTTGGGACTCATTTCTGAAACAGCAACACAGGCGAGGTATTGTTCCAAAGGAATAATATTGGTAATTAGCAAACTTCCATTGTGTGATGTGATCTTAATATTGCCGGGTAAAGTGACGTCGATTGCTTGTTCCCAATGAAATCCTCTCCCGGCTGGGACATCGTGAATGGTGATGCCGTGTTTATCATCTTCAACTATATTTGTGATTGTCATTTCGCCGTCATTAGCTGAAACATTGAGCATTCCGGGCGTTTTGCAGGCAGGGTCAAGCTGTTGATCTGTTTCAATCTCATAGAGGCTTGGGGCAGTGAATGAAATGTGGACTTTCTTCCTGTTGTCAACAGGGAGAATGATACCGATGTTTAGTATAGGTTCTTTATTTGGAAGCATAAAAAGCAGCCACTCCGGCACCAATGATGGGGGCGTGTTCTAAAAGGGAAATAGACATGAATTCATGATCAAGGTATATTTGTTTTGCATTTTTATCTAATACATCAGAATCAGCAATGGAATTCAGTACGGTTGATTTAACCTGGTTATATAATTCTTTATTTTCTTGAAATAATGACCCCAGCCTAATGGCAAAAACGACCTTATCAAACACAACATTTTTATGTTTATACAAGAGTTGGATGCGCTCAAGAATCAGCCCTGCCAATCCTGAAATAAAACTTGACGCTAATTCCTCATTATTTTTGAGAATACTATCGGGATAGATTCTTTCAATTTTTAATTCACGAATACTCTTTGCAGTCATTGCGGCGTATTGCTTCATAATACCCAAATGACTGATTAAGTCTTCATAGGAAACATTATTGTCATTTTGCAGTTGCCAGGTACGGGGCATCCAATCGCTGATATCATCAAAGGGAGCAAGTTGTCCATCAAGAACGATGGCATCGGCAATACCGGTGCCTCCACCGATGTATAAAGCATGTGTAGTATTTTTTAACATACCTTCTTTTGCGTAAAGTTCACCCAAACCGCAATGATCATTATCATTTCCGAGTTGATAAAGGGGAACATGATCCGCTCCGGCCATATCCAGACGTCGTTCAAGTACATCCAGCAAGCGGGGGATACGCGGGCCATTATTCATCACCGTGATTCCGCGTTTATCATTCGTTTTAAAACCCGGCATACCAATACCGATTTTTACTTTTTCAGCAACACAATTGTTTAACAGTTCAATAATGACACTTTCGCATGCTTCAGCATAGGCAATCCCCTGACGCTCTTCTTCAATAGACAGGTTTAAGTCATTTGATGATAATTCTTGTAATTGAATAGCAATTTGTATTGGGTGGAAATCAGGAGAATAAGATGGGCATGCTCTATATTTTACTTTGAAAACGTCATTTGCCAAAACAAAGGCATCATCCTCATTTCGAGTAATGATCCCCCCGGCAACTTTTGTAGCACCCCCATCAATTCCGATAAGTATTTGATCCATCACTGAAGTTTAGTCTTTAAAGATTGTATTCGTTCATAAGATTCAACGATTCTATCTTCAGAAATATTTCCATTTTCAACCAAGCGATAGATTGTATTTACAGTTTTAGGAACAATATCTATATCATAGACAAGATTATTACCAAAACCCAGTAAATCAACTCCGGCATTGATGATCTTTTCCATAGCTGTATCAAAAGAATAATTCTTGGCAATGGCACCCATAATGGGGTCATCACAGATTACCACTCCATCGTATCCAAGTTCACTGCGTAAAAGACCATGCACTGTTTTTGACGACATGGATGCCGGCCAGTCGGGATCGACACCGCTATGAAAACAATGTGCCACCATTACCATGTCAATTCTATGCTTGCTCAATAGAATTTTATAAGGTTCTAACTCAGCGGCAGTCCATGTTTCCGTTATATCAACAAATCCTTCGTGAGTGTCAGCTTCGGCGCTGCCTAAACCGGGGAAATGTTTTAATACAGTGGTTATTCCTTGTTTTTTGTGAGCTGAAATAAAAATGGAAGCATGTTCAGCAATTGTATGAGGATTACTGTTAAAACACCGTTCTAGTTTACTGACATATGAAGCACTATTGCTGTTCACATCTACAACAGGCGCAAAATTCAGATTGAAACCGGTTTTGTTTAAAGTATTTGCCATCAGCTCAGCGCACTCCCTGGTCTTGTTTACATCATTAAACAATCCTATTTCATGCCAGGAAGAACAAGGTGGAAATCCATAATCTGCCTTCAGGCGATTTACGTGACCACCTTCCTGGTCAACACCAATAAACAGTTTTTCTTCGGAAATTTCATTAATTGACTGGATCAAATTCGCTGTTTGTTTTTGCGTTTGTATATTTCGCCATTTTTCATTGGGGTCAGATACTTCTTCATCATAGAGTATGACACCACCAAGGTTGAATTCTTGTATATCACGAACAATGGGATCGCCTTGCTTGATCTCCAGTCCTTTAAAGCCGGCAATGAGCATTTGGCCAATTTGCTGTTTAAGAAATAATGACATTTATACAATAAAGTTAAAGATTTAACTCCCCAAGTTCTCTTAATTTTCCGCTCTATGAAAAAACGACTTTTATTATTAATCATCTCTATTATCTTTTTTAATGCGTGTGCAGGACCCGATCAATTATCATCCCAGCAGTCCTGGGCCGAACGAACATTAAATAAACTCACCCTCCGGGAAAAGATTGCCCAAATGATGGTCTTTCATATGAATATGCGTTTTTTGAATGAGGAAAGCCTCAAGTGGAAGGAAATAACCTCATTGCTGGAATCGGATGGAATTGGAGGTATTCACGTTTGGTTTGGTGATGCAGGTACATCCTTGACGTTACTCAATGAAATTCAGCGGCGATCAAAAGTGCCGGTAATCGTTGATGCAGATATTGAATATGGTGTTCAAAGGAGATTTCCTGCCGGAACGGATCTTCCGCCACTCATGGCCATTGCGGCTACAGGCAGCACTCATTATGCTTACGAAACTGGACGAATAGCTGCCTTGGAAAGTAGAGCGTTGGGAATTCACTGGAATTTTTCCCCGGTCACGGATGTGAATAATAATCCTAATAATCCCATTATAAATACTCGCTCATTTGGTGAAGATCCTGATGAAGTTGGGAAATATGCTGTTGAATTTATTAGGGGATTACAGGATCATGGTATGCTGGCAACAGCCAAGCATTTCCCCGGCCACGGTGATACTGAGACTGATTCCCATACTAGTTTAGCAACCATACCAAGTGATTCAACCAGGCTGTGGTCCTTGGAATTAAAACCATTCCAAATAGCCATAAATGCCGGCGTAGATGCCGTCATGGTAGCCCATGTCCATTCACCGGATTTACAACCCAATGCTAATTTGCCAGCTACTTTATCACCATTTTGGGTTTCAGGAGTTTTACGTGAAAAAATGGGATTCGATGGTGTCATTGTTACCGATGCCATGACCATGGGTGGTGTTACACGAAATTACTCTGATTCCTATGCGCTTATTCATGCCATCAATGCCGGGTGTGATTTTATTCTGCAGAATTATAATGTGAAAAAATCAATTGATGTTGTTGAAGATGCAATTCAAAAAGGTATTATTTCAGTAGAGCGCATAAATGACGCTGCCTTAAAAATGCTGAAGATGAAAGAAAAAGTAGGATTGCATGAACAACGATTTATTGCATTGGCTGAAACGAGAAAAATCCTTGGTAAAAATGAATTCAATAAAACAGCCAGTGAAATTGCGGCTAAATCAATCACATTGGTTAAAAATGAAAATGATATTCTCCCATTAAAGGTGGAAGAAAATGAGGAAATAATTGTAATCGACATTTATGATCATCCAAATGATCATGATGAATCAACAACAACTAAAAACTTAAAACGTTCCGGATTGAAAATTCGATCACTGCAAGTTGATGAATCTGATAGTACTTCTTATTACGAATCAATATTTCAATCCATCCCTAAAAATGCACCTGTTATCCTGAATGCATTCGCTAGTCCATCCGCATGGAAGAACAGGATTTTTCTCCCGGACCATCAAATGGATTTTATTCATTTATTGAATCAAAGATCTGACAGGGTTCTTTTAATCAGTTTTGGAAATCCATATTTGATCCAGGGATTGCCCGAAACGCCCGGTTATATCTGTGCCTGGAAAGGCAATCAAGTCTTGCAAAAAGCTATGGTACAAACGCTCCTGGGTAAAAATCATTTTTCAGGCACTTTACCCATTACTATTCCTGATATTGCCGAAAGAGGAGATGGACTACAATTAGAACAAGAATCAATACAATTCGAAGCATCGTCGACCTCTCCAGGAAAAACAATTAAGCATGTTATGCCTTATGAATTTGACGTGGATATTTCGCATTTGAAGTCGTTATTGCAAGAAGCTGTTTCAGATTCAGCCTGGCCCGGTGGAGTTTTAATTGCCGTAAAAGAGGGTAACATATTTTTGCATGAAGCTGCTGGATATCATACGTATGATAAACAAAGATCAACACGGAAAACCGATATATTTGATCTGGCATCCATTACAAAAGTTATCGCTACAACGTCAGCTGTTATGAAATTGGTTGAAAAAGGTCAATTGGATCTAAATGAAAAAGTGGTGGCATATCTTCCCGAATTCAAGGGAAAACAGCCTGAATATTTTCAGCAAAAAGGTGAAACGACCATTAAACATTTGCTTACCCATACTGCAGGTCTTCCGCCTTTCAGACAATATTATCTTATGGAAGCTTCATCGAACGTTCGGCTCGATAGTGTCTTTAATACAGAACCAATATTAAAATTGGAGGAAGACACAAAATATTCAGATGTTGGACTGATCACATTAGGAAAAGTGACAGAGAAAGTAAGCGGTTTAACATTGGATAAATTAGCTGATTCTTTAATATTTAAGCCAATTGGAATGAATACTACGTTCTATAACCCACCCAAAGAAAAACATCATAGAATTGTCCCAACAGAAATTGTCGACGGTTATAGAACCGGGCTTATCCATGGAGAAGTTCATGATGAAAATGCACATAGCTTGGACGGTGTTGCCGGTCATGCCGGGCTTTTTTCCACGGCGGAAGATTTGGCTGTATTTTCCCAAATGATGCTCAATGGTGGTATATATGGCTGGAAGCGAATTTTCAGAGAAGAAACGATTGATTTATTCACAACTAGAGCTAATGTAGTGGCGGGTAGTTCACGCTGTTTGGGTTGGGACAGCCCGGGAGGTAAAGCATCCGGCGGTGTATTTATAAACGATAGTAGTTTTGGTCATACAGGTTATACTGGAACATCATTATGGATCGATCCGGAAAATGATATGTTTGTGATTTTATTAACTAATGCGGTTCATCCGAACCGTTCTTGGAAATCACCAAAATATTTTGATTGGCGCCAGCGAATTCATTCAGCGGTTTATGAAACGGTAGGTATAACAGAACAAAATCCAAACTTGGAATGGTTAAGGGAGTGGTGATGGAAATAAGAAGTAAGATGGAAAAAGGAATAAAACAGAAGTACTTTTTACTTCTTCCTTTTTACTTCTTCCTTATAACCGATTATGCAGATTCTGAAAATTGGGTGAATACTCTACCAAAACCATGGGAGTTATCAGAAGAAGAGGTATCAGAGATCCTTCCTCAATTCCATGATCATTTTCCGGACTTTCATGATCGCTTAAAAGCATTTGCTCTTTGGCAGGTTGGTAAGCCGTATGTAATTTTTAAACTTGGTGAAGAAGTTGCCCCGGATCCTGATCCTATCATCCGTCTGGATGTTTCTGATTGTACTGCTCATGTTTTGACGAGTCTTGCTTTTTCTCAAAGTAAATCGTGGGTTGAAGCTCGTGAAAAAATGATTGATATTCATTATAAAGATGGAAAACCGTCTTACAAAACTCGGTGGCATTATACGTCTGATCGCATTCAGGAAAATCCGTATACGGTTAATATTTCTAAAGAATTGACAGAAAAATTGGAGCTTGTGGATATTACCTTGAACCGTAAAGCAGACGGCAGTGAGTTCCTTGATTTGAACTGGGAGAAAAAAACAACTGTTAGTTATATACCCAGTGAATGGATTACTGAGGGCTTATTGAAATCACTTCCTGAAGTGTGCGGTGTTGCGTTTGTAAAAAAAGAGTGGATGAAAATGGGGTTGATCATCGCCCATGAAGGTATGGTCATCGATCAAAAAAATTTGATTCATGCATCCTCGGAATATGGTGAAACGGTAAATGTGGATTTTATGGAATATTATTTCAGGCAGGATGGACCATTGTTTGATGGTGTTATGATTTATGGGTTTAATCCAATTCCATCATAAATATTATTATGGTCTTTCAAATAAACAACTATTCTCCAGAGCATCATGATTCTATCTATGATATCTGCCTTAAAACCGGCAATTCTGGGAAAGGTGCGGAACACTTGTACGATGACCCCATGGTCTTGGGACATATTTATGCAGGACCTTATATCAATCTTGAGCCGGAATCAGCTTTTATGTTGGAAGATGAAATAGGCATATGCGGTTATATCATCGGCGCTGTAGATACACAATCATTTTTTAATAAAGTAAAATTAAATTGGCTTCCGGCTCTTCAAAAACAATATACAGAACCGTCTGAAGATTCAAAGCCTTGGACGAAAGATGAAGAATGCATTCATTTACTTTTCCATCCTGAAAAGCCTGAACTATTTCCTGATTACCCATCCCATCTACATATAGATTTACTTAACAGAGCCCAAGGACAGGGCCAGGGAAAGATAATGATGGATCATTTTATGCATTATTTGCAGTCACAAGGGTCGCAAGGCTTTCATTTGGGTTTAGGGATTAATAATAAGCGGGCATTTCATTTTTATAAGAAATATGGCCTGGTAGAATTAATGAGGAATGATGAAACCATTTTCATGGGTTTATCCCTTGAGTGAATTTTTTCAGAAATTCCTCTCTTTTTGTAAGTCACATACAGTATTTAGCTTATTTATCATTTTTATAGTTGGGCTTAATACACTAGCTCGTTTTCCCATCCGCATCATTAATGCAGTAACATTAGATGTTGAGCCTGATTTTGCAGTTCAAGTCAGCTGGTTAAGGAAACTCATCGAACCATTCGTAGGGTTTCAATTATTTTCTATTCGCGCAGGTGATCCATTAATAGAATATATAGTGTTATGGGTATGGTTATTTTTGATTTTTGGGATTCTATTGGTGAGCAAACAGAGTAAACAATTTATCAAATACTGGGTCCTGTCTGTGCCGGCAGTCATTGGATTAGCCTATTTAATTATAATATGGATGATATTCTGGCCTCTGCCAGCCAATACGATAGTCAATAATTCACAGGACACGATTTTATTCAATACCCATGCCCATTCGCATTTCAGTCATGATGGGCTTATCACTCCCGAAGAACAAATGGCATGGCATGAACGCAATGGTTTTGATGCATTCTTCTTAACGGAACACAATCATAATTCAAAAACACTTGAATTAGTCCAACGCCAACAGCGAGGAGACATTCCTCATTATCCTCATATTATGTCAGCTATTGAATTTTCAGGGAGCAACCATATGGTTTTGCTGGGTTTGACCGATTCACTTATCACGTTTGGGAAAAAGGACGCGCTTGTTATTAAGGAAACCCACCGGCAAGGTGGTTTGATTGGGTTAGCTCATTGGTTTGACGGCAGACATAATTCTTTAGAACATTATGTTAATTTAGGTATAGATGGATTTGAAATTGTAAATCGAAACCAGATTGCGTATCCAATAGAAACTCACGAAAAGATTGTCAAAATGTGTTCTGAAAATCAACTCTTCATAATTGGCGGCGCAGATTATCATGGCTATGGTCCAACATGTAAAACGTGGAACGCAATGGCTATAACTGGGTGGAATGAGTTAGACCATTCTGCAAGAACTGCAAAAATAATGACTGGGTTAAGTGCTGGTAAAAATCAAGTGTTGTACTATTCTGATAGGAGAATATATGGAACTGGAAATATTTGGTTGAGTCCACTTAAAAATATTGTGGATTATTTTAGAAGTTTAAATGGATTCCAGGTTTTGTCATGGGTTGTCTGGTGTCTGTTGTTTATTGTATTTAAAGTTATATACAGTGCAAAATGTTTTTATCTAATTCCATTTGTTTCAGGAATTGCGATTTTAGTGCAGGGGCGCGTTCTGCTTGAGAAATCTATAAATGTTATGCAGTACAATGATATTTTGCTTGAATTTGGAAATCTGTTTACACTACACGGAATAGGTTTAATTGGCAGTGGAATATTGATTTATTTGATTTTGAAACGGTTTCCTAAATTAATAAACTGATTTAATCTCCCTGTAGAATCCAACTTTCATCAAAAGATGCATGCATAATCGTTTTACCTGAAGGATTGCTGTAGGAATAGGATAAATGAATTTTTCCGTCACGGGTTTGAATCATAGACGGATAGGAATAGCTCTCTGAACGGTCAGGTGATTGACCAATATGCCGTGTCCATTGCCATGTTTTTCCTTCATCAGTGGAGAGTGAAACAGCCCAGCTGTTGCGGTTATTTTCAGTATCATTGTAGGCCATTACCCAGTGACCATTTTTTAAAACTGTCACTTCCAGGCTCGAGCTGGGATTGGGGATTTCGGAGTCTGTTGCAAAAGACCAATTTTCTCCCTGATCGAAAGACTCACTCACCAGTACTCGCTGGGGAGCAGCCCCTGAATCCCGTAAATAAGCCATGATTGATCCATCTTTTCGTTCTGCCAAAGTCGGTTGGATGGGTCCGAAACCAACTATGGGCTGGCTGGCTCGCCAGGATTTACCGTCATCATCGCTGATGCCAACCAATGATACATTGAAGCCATCAGAGTACAAGGGCAGTAGAATCCGTCCCGTGGATAGAATAGTAGGGTGAATACGCGTCATCCAACCTTTCTGTCTTTTTTCTTTATCAGCGGCAGCTTCTGTGATCAATTTTTCATAAGGCAGGGCATATTCAGCCCAGGCGGGATCAGAATAATTATCTTCAAATGCTTTTTTAATGGCATGATAAAAAGATTCACCCGGTTTCAATATGATGATATCCTGCCAGTCCCATTCAGGAGCACCGGGGCCGTTGTAATCAGATGAAATTTTGTATCGTAAAATGGAATTTTCCCAGGCATTGGCTCGTACAGCAATCCAGAACAGCATAAGTTCATTATTTTGATTTATGAACAAAACTGGATTGCAGTCTGGAATATCAGGAGTGTCCGCCATGATGAAAACGGGTTCCCAATCCTTTGTACCTTTTTTTAATCTTGAACCTTGAATGAGTACATCATTCGCTGTCCGTTCTCCGGAGCCATAAAACCAGCAAGCAATTAAATCGCCGTTTGGCGCTTCCACAATACTACTACCGTGAACATGTTTACCCTGGTATGGAAAAATGGGTGTTTTATTAATCCCGTCATCCGCACAGAGAAATCCAATAATTAGAATAAATGAAAAGATTTTTAAGTAGTATTTATTCTTCAATAAAACCATGATAGAGTCCCATATAATAAGGTAATAAAAATACTGTTCCTGTAGATAATTCCTGTCCGTTACCGCCGGTATTTAATTCCCAGGGCCCATGATTCCAATGATTAAAATGTCTTTCGTCAACAGGTATCACTTTTCCATTCACCCTGTAACCTTTCCCGGTATTGTTGTCATTGTCGAATGTGCGATTCCAAGGATGTAAATTAACGATATCTGTCCTATGACTGTTTTCATGGCGCCAGTTCAATCGATCCAGGGGAAAGCGTATCAATGTTTCAACAGATTCATCAAGCCATTCGTCATGAGGATCTAGACTGTATGTTCCCCATGCATCTTCAAAATCTTCATTTGCTGTAACGGCACGGAATGCAAAGTTAAAAAATGGATTTAGTTCAGGTGCTTCCAGCATCCAGTTCATATACATTGAAAACGCATAAATAGATTTCAACTCTGGATCTGTTTCATAATTGATGAGATGGTAGTAGGACATGAATGCCATTTCATCATCTGAATGATTTCCTGTCCCAACTCCACGATTGAATTTTTGATCTGTCATATTTTGGGCATACCCATGATCTTCTATCAACATATTAGAAATTTCTTTGTAACGATCATCGCCAGTTACATGATGAGCGACCGCAAGGTATGATAACATACTTAATGAATTCAATCCTCTTTCAACAAACCAATTCTTATCATGGTTTAATTCATAAGGATTAAATCGTGCCCACCTTGTTGGTCGTCCGTCATGATCTACCAGTTGAAAATCGTGATCGATGAGATGGTCTGTTAATTTTTTTACATGTTTGCGAACTCGAGCTTTTTCCTCTGCTGTTTCTGCAACCAGATCATAATAAAGCGCATACAGAAAATAGTGACCATCCAATTCATCTGAACTGGTATCTGTTTTATAATACCATTTTCCATCTTTGCTGATCGGCCAGCGCGGCTCATACACTTTCCACAACTTATCTCGTTCATTTTTGGTCTTCTTATCACGTTCGAGACGCCCATCATTCGGATTGTGACCACTTGTTGGTAATATAGTGCGGGCGACAAAACCTGGTGGCGGAGAGATGGGAGCACTTTGGGTGACGTCTCCTAAGAATTTTAATGCATCAAACGCTTTTTTGGCACGAGCCTTTGCCTTTGGGTCTTTTGTAGCTGCGTAGGCAAAACACTCACCCGCTCCATACATACCTGTCCACAATCCATCGTTGTCGCTGTCATGCTGTCGAATACTAGATTTGTCTGCCGGTGCTGGCAATGATACTTCCAGAACATATTCATAAGGTGTCCTGCGGTGGTAACGGTCAATTTCATTTTCATACCATTTCGCCTTTTCAGCCAATGTCATTTTCTCTTCATAGATCCTGCTCAAACCATTATCGGTTGCAATCCAGGCAGAGCCATCTTTTGTCACAGCGATATCATTCACATTATCATCAGGGAGCCAGCGTTTTCCCTGGCGGTATTCCCAGGTTTTCCCATCAAAATGAATAGCACCTTTTTTTGTCCCAAACCAGACATCGCCATTTTTTCCAGCGGCCATTTTAGTAAAATCGTTATATGGGAGCCCATCTTTACCTTCGTAGAGTGTCCATTCTTTTCCATCTAAAACACCCACACCTTGGGGACTGGCAAACCAAAGTCTGTTTTTAGAATCAATGGCAACACTGCGGCAATCGATCAGAGCCCAACTTCTATGAGCAGAAGATGGTTCTATCTTTGTCCAAGACTTTCCATTTCGCTGGTAAAGCCCTGACATAGTGGCTGTATAGATTGATTGTTTATTTTTCGCAAATATTTGATTGATATTGCCATGCCTCAAGTTCATTGATTTTGGATTTATAAATTTTTTGTCTTTTTCCCGAGTTGTGCCTAAATGAAAAGTATATAGCTCATCATTAGTCCCAATAATTCCTTGAAAACCATTAATTTTTAAATCACTACGGTGAATATCTATTTTTATATTATTAGGTATATTTACAATTTGAATAACTTTTTTATTTTGGATTGAATTAACCTTTCCCTGAGTTATAATATTATTTTTTAGTTTTCCTGAAATAGTAACCACTTTATTTATGCGAATTGCTACTAAATAAGTGGGTGCATCAATCCCCGGTATTTGTTCCCATACTGAACTACCTTTTGGTTTGCAAAATAACCCTGACTCTGTCCCAGCATAAACATCACCATTACCCGCTATTGCAACCGAGTACACTTTCTGTCCCTCTAATGCAAACGTGCGCTTTTCCTGGAAAAAATAGGGCAGGGCAATACTTTCATTAGCAAAGATCATTGCTATCAAACAGCTATAAATAAGCGATTTAGTAATCATAATTTTCATTATTCAGTTTTTTATTATTCTATTTTGAAGAGCTGACCATTAACAGGAAAGGGTAAAGATCCACCAGCTTTTGCTTTCCCTAAAATAACATCTATTCCTGCTGCTACAGAAATAGGTGCCGGGCTGTGTGTTAACACTATAGTACTAGCTTCCGGAAAAAAACGTGCATCCGAAGGCATGCCCATTCCTATCAAAATAGTCGGTTTATTCAATTTTAAAAGATTATTAATCAACTCTTTTTGTTTTGGTGAAAATTCAGTTAATAATAAGTAAGCGATTATCAAATCTGCAAAGGGAGCTTCTTGAACAGCAAGTTGTATTTCAAAATCGTTTGGTACTGTATCTACAAGAAGTGATTTCACATGTGGAAATTCTTTCATTAATATATCTCCTAATGTATAGCCTATAGGAAGATATTCATCTTTCCCTGCACGGGTAATAATCGATGGTGGTGATATAACCAGTATTGAATCGTATTTTTCTTCCAATGGTAATATTTTGTTTTTGTCCCGCAAGACAACGACTCCGTTAACAGCTGCATTATTATTTGCCGCAATTATTTTTTTTGTAGACATATACTCATATACTTCATCGGGATTTGCATATGGATTATCAAATAACCCATATTTTTCTTTAATAGTTAAAATGCGCTTTACAGAATCATTGATTCGTTTTTCATTTATTTGGCCTGTGTGTACTGCGTTAATCACAGCATTTATCCTTCGTTGCACTTCAGCTGGTTTATTTGAAACTTGCAAAATAATGTCACATCCCGCCTGAACTGCTTTTACAGTAGCTTCTTCAATCGAATAATTTTTCGCGATTGCACCCATACCCATGGAATCAGTGATGATTAGCCCTCGATAGTTCAATTTTTTTCTTAAGATTTTTTTTAGAATAAATGATGACAACGTAACGGGATATTCATGATCCCAATCAGAGAAAATACAATGAACTGTCATGATCATATCCACGCCACCCTCAATTGCTCCTCGAAAATGAGATAATTCTCCTGCCATTAATTCTGCATCACTTAGCGCAACTTGTGGTAAAGTTTGATGTGAATCTTCAGTAAAATATGCAAGCCCTGGGAAATGTTTTGCGCAGGCAATGACGCCACTGTCTTTTAATCCCTTAACTGCACCGCGTGCTAAACGATGAGTTTTTGACATATTATTTCCAAAAGAGCGAATGGTATAATCAGGATTCTTTGGTTCTGTCAAAATATCAATTGCAGGTGCAAAATTGACATTTACTCCACATACCTTCATATCATTACCTAATGCATAATAGGCATTATAGGTATCAATTTCACGACCTGATGCACCAAGAGCCATGTTCCCAGGAGTAGGAGTAGCGCCCTGCATATAATGAATCGGCGCGGCAACACCTCCTTCCTGATCAATTGCAATAAACAATGGAATCTTTAATCTTGATGATAGAGCAGTTTTTTGCAGTTCATTAGCTAGTGTTGCACATTCATCCGGCAAATTAAAATTGCTCAATGGCAAAAGGAAAAACCCGCCAATAGAATAATTAATAATCATTTCATACATTGCATTATTCATCATTCTACCCTCGTATCCCATAAACATCATTTGACCGACTTTCTGTTCTAATGTCATTTTAGACATGATGTCACTGACATTTTCTGCATTAACCTTATATAGATTTAGCAATGAAAAAATGATCATTAAATATTTCTTTGTATACAGTATGTTGCTCATTAATTGATAATTGGTTCAGTTCAACATTGTTTGAAGTGCTGTGAGTGAAAATTCACCGGTTAAGAAAGTTCTTTGACGTTTTATATTGCCTGAGAAGAAATATTCAATACCCATGGCACTTTTATAAGTTAAATCACGCAGTGTCATCAAAAAGAATTCTGTCTGCCGTGCTGCTATCTCATCTCGGCAATTTGCGGAAATATTTACTTTAAGATTATTTTTTACAAAATTAGCATGTAATTCCATATTGGTGATGCTCATAAGAAAATTTAATAAATAAGGTATTTCTACGATTCTTGTCATTCCAGCATTAGAATGTTCTTTTGCTAATAGATTATTAAATAAAACAGCAGGGTATAAATTTTCAGAATGATTCGTTAACAATAAATCACCATTATTTTCGTTAATGTATTTAGTTTGAACGTTGCTAACTGCAGTTTCTAATATTAGTTCTTTCTCTATTGGAATCGTGGTTTTTATTACCCATCGATTATTCTTATCCTTAAATGTATCATATATAAATAGTGGAAACTGTTTTTTAATTGAATTTGATAACATCCAATACATTACAGGGCCTAATCGCCTTGGTAAAATGGACAAAGAAAGTGTTTTTGTTTGCCTTTCTCTATTGACTTCTACCCAGAAAACTAAATTATGTGGGCAAAGAAAGCGGATAAGAGCTAATTGAAAAGTTGAAAAACCTGCAATGTCTGCGGATTTATAAATTAATTTTTTGTCAGCTTTTAAAAATATCACATTTTCTTTCGAGATATCAGGAAGAGATTGATCAAATGCTTCAGGAATAAAAATGTGAAGAAATGATTCAAGCATTAATAATGTGATACATATAAAGATTAAAATTTGCTTTTTATAATTTTTGACCATAAAATAATAAAATAATTGTATTTGCTGTGAAAGGTTAAATCTATTTATTATAACTGACAAGTCCTAAGGAAATCTAGGAAAGGACAAGCCCTATGCAGAAAAATAAAAATCAATTTTCTCAAATTACTCTTTTATTGTTTTTTACTGGAAACATTTTTGGTCAGAATATATCCGGTACTGTCTATGACCAGGATGGTTCTCCGTTAGCTGGAGCAAATGTGATTGTGGCAGGGACAAGTTCCGGCGCTGCCACAGATGTAAATGGTGTTTTTTCATTTCCTTTTACATCTACTGGTAATTTCACACTCACTGTTAGTTATATCGGTTATAAGATGGTCAGTAAGACTTTTACACCAAGCGATCCCTTGACCAATCTGAAATTTACGCTGGTCCAGGGAAAATTATTTGGTAATGAAGTTACTGTGTTAGCCAGAAAAAGAGAGGAAACCATTAAGGAAGTACCTATTTCCATGGTATCCATCAGGAAAGAAACCATCGAAGAAATGGGAGCTACTTCCATTGAAGATTTAACAGCTGCAGTGCCAAATGTGTTTGCTTATGATACACAATCAGAAACAGGATTTAATATCCGAGGTATTACTGGCGGTGCCCGAAATCCGGGGATGGCGACAGCTGAAGGTGTCTACCTTGATGGCGTAATAATGGGCAGACCAAACTTCATTGCTTCAGACATTGTGGATATTCAAAGTGTGGAATTTCTTCGCGGCCCACAAGGAACATTATTTGGTAGAAATACTGTTTCTGGTGCTATAAACATGATTACAGTGAAACCTACACCAAAAAATAGTGCGGCTTTGCTTTTTGAAAAAGGTGGTTTTGGATATACAAAATTGAAAGGATCAGCAAACTATCGTTTTACTGATACAATTTATGGGAGAATTTCAGGTTATTCGTTTGACCACGATGGTTATCTAACAAACACTTTTGATAACAGTCAGAAGAAATATAAAGATAATTTAGGCGGCAGGATTGCGTTACGAGCTGTTCCAACTCCCAAATTAACTTTAGACATTAGTTTTGATTATTTGCATGAAGACCTGAAAGACATTGGCGGACATGTATCTGATTGGAGAATTTCCAGTCAATACGGTTTGTATGATGGTAAAATTTTGGATTCAATTATGTTTGCCATGGATTCTACTGTCATTAATGATGGGGGGATTTATACCTTTAACCATGACACAACTGGATACACAAAGAGGGATTTAAAAGGTGTTACAATTAATGCAAACTATGAAATCAATGATTATTTAACTTTGGTTTCTGTTTTTTCAGCCCGCTCATCAGTAGTTAATTGGTTTAATGATGAAGATCATATTGCATTGGATATTATGACAGGGAACTGGAATAACCATGGAGAACAATCCACATTTGAATTACGATTGATATCGAGTCATAAAACAGGATTTTCATGGTTAACAGGAGTGTTTTATTATAACATATATGAGCGGTTGCTGGGACCCGTCTATCCTAAACCATTGTTTTTTCATATTGCAGCGGGGATTCCAATGTTCTTGGCAGAAGCCCAATTTACCGGTGCTACTGTAAAACCTGAAGGGAAGGGAAACACGGTAAGTGTTGGAGCATATGCTTCAGTGGATTATGAAGTGTCCGAAAAATTAACGCTGACCGCTGGTGCCCGGTATTCGTTTGATAGCAAACATTTCAAATACAGACAAGAGGGTATCCCATCTTTTGGTTATGTTCATGTTCCTTCAGATTCGAACGGCAAATTAATTGATGGTTATTTTGACAGCACAAAAACATGGAACGCTTTTACACCTACCTTCAATATTAAATATGCTATTACACCGTCTATTAATTTGTTCGGTACTATTTCAAAAGGATATAAAAGTGGTGGTTTCAATACTGACTATGTTTCCAGCTTTGAATCGGTGGCTACACCGTTTAAACCAGAATTTATCACCAACTATGAATTGGGAGTAAAAGCCGGAAATCCAGCCAATACTCTATTTGTTAATGCAGCTGTTTTTCGCATGGAATATGAAAATATGCAGGTGAGCCAGTTCCAGGATTTATTTGAGGGCTATATGATTAGCAATGCTGCTTCTTCCACCATTACCGGACTTGAATTAGATTTTTCAACACGCTTATTCAATAATTCTCTGACAGTAATAGGTGGTTATGGGAGAAATGAAGCAGTGTTTAATGAATTTCATGACGGTTATTTTAATGGGGATTGGGATGATGATGAAGAATACACGGATGCAAATGGGAATAGTCAATATGATGAGGGAGAAGATTTTATTGATGAAGATGAGGATTTTTCCGGAAAACATATTAGTACATACCCCAAACAGTCTTGGAGTTTAATTGCCGACTTTCGCATACCCGTTACCAGTAAAATTATGTTTATATCCCAAGTGCGTAGTGATTTCATTGATGAAAAACTGGATCAGCTTACAACAGATAAAGATGCGAATTTATTACGAGATGATGCACGCACTCTGGTAAACGGCCATATTGGTGTTGAATCTGCTACGTGGGGGATATTTGCTTGGGGTGAAAATTTATTAAATAAAGAATATATCATTCAGCAGGGTATTAACGGATACCTTGGCTTTATTGAACAATTATGGGGTCAACCGAGACTCCTGGGAATCAGAGTAACATATAAATTATAATTTCTTTTTAAAATAAATTACAGATAGAAAATGGCTTTAGGCGGAATTGATTATTTTATTATAATATTTTATCTGGTTGGAACTGTCTCACTTGGCATATATATCGGCCGGAAGATGAAATCTGGGAAAGATTATTTTCTTGCTGGCCGTTCACTCCCCTGGTGGGCGATTGGCATGTCCCTTGTTGTTACAGATATCGGAGCCGTAGATATGGTAGGCATTGCCGGGGCAGCGTATTTGTACGGAATTGTATTAGGGAATTATGACTGGCTGGGAAGCGTGCCTGTAATGATCGTGGGAGCATTCTTATTCATCCCAATGTTCTGGAGATCAAAAGTAAACACAATTCCGGAATGGCTTGGAGCGCGGTATAATCAAAGCGTACGCACCATTTCAGCAGTAATTTGGGGTGTGGTAACAGCTTTCGGTTTGGGTGTAACATTATATGCAACTGCACTCATGTTCAATTTGCTCTTGGACTTAAATCCAAAAGTTTTACTTGTAACTGAATCACAAACTGTTCGCGAACAAGTGGTGAGCGCAACAGGTGCCGGGAAAACACACGATTTTATTTTTATTAAAGACTTAAATAAAGTGGATCAGGTTATTGCAAGTAAAGATCCAAATTTGGTTTTGATCCAGGCTAATTGGGATACAAATGGACAAGATCATCGTAGCCGGTTTTTTGCATTTCATGAAAATGAAATAAATCCTGAATGGGGCAAAGTAATGATGGAACGAGCGCGTCCTCCAAACTGGACACTCATGTATTCAATTATCATTATGAGTATCTTGATCGGTACTTATACGCTATTTGGTGGATTGAAAGCAGTGGTGTATACAGATGTTATCCAATGTATAGTCATGTTGGGCGGGTCATTATTTGTTCTCTTTTTTGGAATTTATAAACTAGGAGGAATAAATGAATTTGTATCCATTATTCAATCTTTAGGACCTAGGGCCCAAAACCACTTTGAATTAATTTTACCAGTGGATACGGCCACACCACATCCGTGGTCAGGTATTTTCCTTGGACTTGGTTTAGTATTGGCGAATGCCTATTGGTTTGGGAATCAGAATATGGTTCAAAGAACTTTGGGCGCCAGGTCAGAAGCAGATGCCAAAGCATCCTATGTCTTTGGTTCTATATTGAAAATTCTCATTCCGTTTGCCATGGTCATCCCGGGTATCATTGCCTTAGCTCATAATCCAAATATCACTGATGCCGATAAAGCCATGGCTACCCTGGTCCGGGATATTTTACCTACAGGATTATTGGGTATTTTCTTTGCAGCCTTTTTGGCAGGACTCATGTCTTCAGTGGACTCGGCGCTCAATTCTGGAGCAACCATTTGGACAAAGGATGTTTACCAGAAATTTGTAAAGCCGGATGCGACGGAAGCACATCTTTTAAAAGTAGGCAGGTGGATAACAGGTATAATGCTCGGTATTGCAGTTTTCTTTGCTCAATACGCCACTCGGTTCGAAAGTATTTATGATTTAAGCCAGACAATCCTGTCTTTATTCCAGGGACCAAGTTTAGCTATCATTGTTTTGGGTATGCTTTGGAAACGTGCTACAGGAAAAGCTGCGCTTATTTCGTTACTGTCGGGGGTGGGTTTCGCCGGAACACTTATGTGGGTGAACAGCAATGCTTCTATACCTTTATTTAAAGTATCTGAACCATTTCTCTATGTAGCGTGGTGGTCTTTTGTATTATCGGTCATCATCATAATTGTGGTTAGTTTAATGACGCCGCCTGAACCCGAATCAAAATTGAAAGGGTTGGTCTACCGTTATGAATAATGTATTGTTATCAGTAACAGCACTGGCTGACACTATTGCGAATCTATTCCGGGGAATGGGTAATATTATGCGCGAATGGATGCTTGCCGTTCCCATGTCCATTGCTAAAGGTGTTTTTATAGTCTATTTTATATTTTTGATTGTCTGGGTAGTTCGGCTACCTGAAAATGAAGTATCGTTGACTTTAGAAAGCGGTAAAATGATCAAACTTCGTCCTTATGCCCTTTTTTCTTTGGCTGTAACAATAATAATTTATCTCGTTTTTTAATGTTGAAGCCTGAATTCATATGCGGTACGCTGGAAGGTTTTTATGGCCGTCCATGGCGTATAGATCAGCGGCATCAGCTTTTTCAGTGGATGGAGGAATGGGATGGTATGAACACTTATATGTACGCACCCAAGGATGATTTATATCATCGAAGTAAATGGCGAGAATTATATCCTGAAACTGAACTCTCAGACTTAGAGAACTTGACCCAAGCTTGCCATCAAAAAAACTTGGGGTTTATATACGCGATTTCACCTGGATTGGATATTACCTATTCCAGTGAATCTGATTGGGATACTCTAAAGCATAAAGCAAATCAAATTCAAGAAATTGGATGTACTCAATTTGCCATCCTATTTGATGATATTCCTTCAGAATTAACTCCAAATGACCAAAAAGAATTTTCATCAATTGCTAAGGCTCAAGCACAAGTAGCCAATAAACTTTATGAATATTTAGTTAATGCTGATTGCTCACTGATTTTTTGTCCTACAGTATATTGCGGGAATATGGCTGATTATGATATTTCAAATAATCTTTATCTGAATGAATTGGGAAATTCACTTAATGAAGAAATTGGAATTTTCTGGACGGGACCGGAAGTAGTTTCTATAGAAATTCCAGTTGACTCCATTCAAGAATTAATACAGGTTATTAAACGAAAACCTATTATTTGGGATAACCTTCATGCCAACGATTATGATAATCAACAGATTTTCTTTGGTCCTTACTCTGGCCGTGCTCTGGAACTAAAAAAAGAAGTATCCGGTATTTTAAGCAATCCAAATTGCCAATTTTGGGCTAATTACAATCCATTGCGAACGTTAGCTATGTACAGTATTGCATCAGAATCTTGGAATCAGCGACAAGCATTTATGGATTCATCTAAAGAGTGGCTGCAGTTTTTCGGAAATGATAAAATAACTCATGAAGAAGCCCAATTTTTGGGAGATTGTTTTTATTTACCTAGACAAATGGGGGAAATAGGGGAACAACTTGTGGAAAGTGTTCGGTTTATTATGAAAAACAATCCATTCGAATGGAATTCACATTTAAAAACCTTTCAAACACTCGATGCTAATTTAAATTCCTTATGTATGAAGCTTATGGCTGTCACAAATCGAGATTTGCTCTATGATTTTTATCTTACACTCTGGGAATTGAGGGAAGAAATGGAATATGTATCGAAATGGATTGAATGGAAACAATCCGGAAAAGGTAACTTTCAATCTTCAGAAATTATTCCAAGACGGCAGGGAATTCTATATGAAATACAGAAAGTAATTCACTCAACCTAATTTATTTCCATCATTTTACATTCTACTCGGCTTTTTTCTGCCGCAAACGCCATTAAATGGCTTTCCATGGATTCTTCAATAGTTGAACCAAATATTGTTGAGTTATTTGATCTGACAGCTTTTAGAAATTGTTTTATTAAACCAAAATCACCATCGCCGTGCCCTGTTTCATCTTCTGATGTTTTTTCCCATACAATTTCTTTAGTATGATCTCTAAAATTACTTAGGGTAATTGTTTCAAAGTTTCCAATCATTTCCCCCATAGTTCCCATGATTCTCGTTCGACGGTGACCATCAGTAAATGCGGACATGGTAAAAGAAGCGGTCACTTTATTTTCAAATTCGATACTAACCACTTGATGATCCACAACATCATTATCGCTTCGATATACACATCGACCATAGGGTCCTTCGCACATTGCTTTCTCTCGTCCATGTTTAGAAATGTCATTCGTAATAACAGATAAAGGCCATCCGGTGAGATCCATATTTAAATACAATTTTAGAGCTGAATAAGGACAATCTTGTTCAACTGCACAGTTATCAATACATCTTTCACTACTTCCTTCCGGTGCGTTTTCTTCTTTAAAATGAGTCAGAGAGCCAAAAGAAGAAATACGTTTGCATGATGCACCGGCAAACCAGCGTAGCAGATCCATATCATGGCAAGATTTTGCCAAAATCATGGGTGAAGATTTTTCAAGCTTTCGCCAATTACCCCGAACATATGAATGAGCCATATGCCAGTAATTTACTGGTTCCAAATGCTCTATTGTAATAACATCCCCAATAAGCCCTGAATCTACAATTTCTTTCATTTTCTGGTAATGAGATGTGTAACGAAGTACGTGGCATAATCCGAAGATTTTTTCAGAATTATTTCCGGCCCGAGCTAATTTTATGCAGTCTGCTTTAGTAGTTGCCATGGGTTTTTCCAAGAGAATGTGATAATCCAATTTTAATGATGCTAATGCAGGTTCAACATGCATCTGGTCCTGTGTGCAAATGATGACTGCATCGGCTATTTTATCACGGGATAAAGCATCTTCCCAAGATTCAAAACAACTAGATGAGTCTAAATGATATTCAATCGCAAAGGAATTTCTTTTTTTATCGTTTGGTTCAGCAACTGCAACAATTTCCATTTCATTAGGAAACAATTTGCAGTAAGAAGCATAGGTGAGGCCACGGTTACCGGCGCCAATAATCATGGTGCATATAGGATTCATAAATAGGTCTTTTAAACAAGTAATGAATTTGTAAACTTTCTATACAATTTTCCACCATGATAATGAAAGTAATTAAAAATCAATTTAGTTGGGTTATCATTTTTTCCGGAATGATTTTTGCCCAAGAGCTGCCGAGCAATTGGGAGGCATATTGGATAAAATCATGCCAATCTGTAATAAATAATCAAACGAATCAAAGAATTTTAGGTATAGCTGCTCTAACGGCACTTGGTGCAACTCAATTTGATATGAAGGTAAAAGATTATGCCCAATCGGAAGGTTTGCTTTCCAATCCTGTTTCTCATTTCGGTGATAAATACGGAGGAACATGGGGCCATTGGATATTGTGGTCATCTATTTTAACTACTTCTAAAATGAAAGATGAAAGTAAGGATGATATCATGTCCAAATTGCAGTTTTCTACCTTTGCTATGCTTACAAACGGTATCATTACATATGGAATGAAGCGATCTTTTGGCAGGGAACGCCCAAATGGAAGCTGTTGTCAATCGTTTCCCTCAGGGCATACATCTCATAGTTTTACAATTGCCGCCATTAGTCATGAATTATATGGTGAGGTTGTGGGTGTTTTAGCTTATGGTATTGCTGTTTTGGTGGCAGTCAGTCGCATTCATGATAATAAACATTATTTAAGCGATGTCATCTTTGGTGCTGCGCTGGGGACCACAGTTGGTCGAGCATTTGCTTTAAATTACAATAAAATGGATAATAATATTGTCATTACTCCTCAAATGCAGTTGAAATTTACTTTTCCATTATAAGGATTTTTACAATGGCAAAACGCGTTTTCATATTTGTTATTATATTATCTGCAGGGATTTCCCAAATAAATCAGATTGAACTAAAACAGCCCCGGGGGTATCCGAATTATACAATACTTAAATGGGCAGCAAAATTGGGTTTCATCAAACTTGTTAATCTTGAACCTGAAATTCCAGCATCGATCATTGTAGAAGAAGATATCATTTATAAGGAAACTGCGCAGCGACTACTGCTGCTTGATATATATAAAAGTCATTCTCTAACCAAGCCTGCCCCAGTCATTATTTTTATACATGGCGGCAGTTGGGCAAAGGGAGACAAGAAGGATTACCTGCCCTATTGTTTGCCTTTTGCTCAAAAAGGATTTGTTACAGTTTCTTTATCCTATCGATTTTCCCATGAAGCGATTTTCCCGGCAGCTTTGGAGGATGTCAATTGTGCTATTCGATGGCTAAAAGAACATAGTAAAGAATATGGGATTGATTCGAGTAAAGTGGCCCTGGTAGGTGGATCTGCAGGTGGGCACTTGGCAATGATGGCGGCTTATACCACCGATGACAGGCAATTTTCTTCTAATTGCAAACATAATAGCAGCTCACAAGTACAGGCAATTGTCAATCTTTATGGACCAACGGATCTAACGACCGACTACGCTGTTACCCAGGAAGCTACGCAATATTTAATGGGAGTAACCTATGATGAGAACCCAAATATTTATGTAAATGCATCACCCATTACTCATATATCAGCCGGTGATCCACCAACGCTCACCCTGCATGGAAGTATTGATAAAATTGTACCTATTTACCAGGGAGATATTCTAGATAAAACCCTGAAACAAAATGGTGTTGCCCATGAATACCACCGCTTGGAGGGCTGGCCGCATACCATGGATGCTACTGTACCAATAAATAAATATGCACAAGCGGTGATGACGGAATTTTTTAATAAATGGTTAATAAAGGATTAAAGTATGAGTAAAACAAAAACAGTTATAAAAATCTGTATTATTTTTTATGCATATAGTGTATATGCAGATAGCAATAATTGGGCAGAAAAATTGGGTTTTCCAAAAGGCAGCCGAGTCGTCATTTTACATGCTGACGATATTGGTATGTGCTATGAAGCCAATCAAGCCGCAAAGTATTATTTGGAAAACGAATTGATTCAATCAGCTGCCGCAATGGTGCCTTGTCCCTGGTTTAATGATATTGCAGCATGGGCAGTCAAAAATCCTGATGAAGACGTTGGTCTTCATTTAACCCTTACAAGTGAATGGCAAACTTATCGCTGGGGAGGGATTTCTGATCCTCATGATATTACCGGATTGCTGGATAGTGATGGTTACCTGTGGCGTGATGTAAGGAACGTTGCTGCCAACGCTTCGCCCGAGGAAATTGAAAGAGAAATTCGCGCCCAAATTGAGCGTTCCATCCAGATGGGACTGCGGCCTGGACATATTGACACGCATATGGGAACACTGTTTTCAAGGGTTGATTATGCAGAAGTATTTTTCAAAGTGGCGATGGAATATGATATTCCGGCAAATGTAATTGAATTCACTCCGGCACGTGTAGAGAAATTCAAAAAACAGGGTTATCCGATCACAGAAAAAATGATTGCGCATGCCAATAAATATACACTTCCAAAATTGGACGATTTCTTTTCTGTACCCAATGGAAAAACATATGCAGAAAAGAAATCCAATTTTTTTGAGTTAATCCAATCCCTTGAACCGGGTATTTCAGAAATAATATTTCATCCATCTGTAGAAACAGAGGGTTTGAAAAAAATCACGAATTCATGGCAGCAGCGCGTGTGGGAAGCAAAAATGTTTTCCGATCCGGCAGTCATAGAATTCATGCAAGCTGAAGGTATTATTTTCACCAATTGGAAAGAGATGATGGAACGGCATAAGGAAAACAGGTAAGGGTAAAAATGCTAAAAAAAATATTATTGGTTCTGCTGGTTTTGGCAATTATTGTTACCGTTTTTTTATATAGGAATATTGCAGACCGTCATCCTGGCTATACAGTAGATATAAACATAAATCCAAAAATGCAGCCTGGAAATATTCGAGTCGGATTTGGGAAAGTACCTATCACGCCTGAAATTTATGATACATGGAATGATATAAATGAGAATGCGAAATACGAACCTGAAAAAGGGGATACATACAATGATTTAAACGGCAACGGGGAATTTGATCCTGTATGGATCGCCGGTTTTCATCACATAAGACCAGCCCAGGGAATTCATGATGATATCTGGGCGAGGGTTATAGTGCTGGATGATGGTCAAACTAGAATTGCTATTGTTGGATTGGATGTTGTCGGATTCTTGCATGATGATATTGTGGATATTCGTAAGGCATTGCCAGGATATTTGGATATTGATTATACCATCATTTGCAGTACTCATAACCATGAAGGCCCTGATTTGGTGGGTATTTGGGGCGAAAGTATTTTTAAAAGCGGTGTTGATCCAGAATACATGGAGTTTGTTAAAAAACAAACAGTGACTGCAATTGCAAGGGCAGTGGAAAATATGCGTCAGGCAAAACTGAAATTTGCTCAAAATTTGAAGGATGGTGCGAATTTTGTGATGGACACCCGTAAACCGCAGGAGATGGATCATGGCATAAGGGTGATACAAGCAATCGATGTAGAAACAGATACAACACTTGGATCGCTTATCTCATGGGGTAATCATCCCGAAACACTTTGGAGCAGGAATTTGCTCATTAGTTCAGACTTTCCGCACTATATACGTGAGGCAGTGGAGAACGGAATTCAAAAAGAAAACCAGGGATTGGCAAAAGGTATAGGCGGAACGGCTGTGTATATAAGCAGTTCAGTAGGCGGACTCATGACCACTCGACCCGATTTTTCAATTCCAGATCCATTTACAGGAGCCCAACTTACTGGTGCTACGTTTGAAAAAGCCGAAGCTCAAGGACAGCAAATAGGACTATTGATATTAAATGCCTTAAATAATCATGATGCAGTCGAAATTGAAAAAGCAAGTTTCAAACTCCGGGCAAAAACGATATCCATACCTTTGGACAATAATAATTTCAGGCTCGGTTTTGCATTGGGTGTAATTAAACACGGTACTATAGGATGGATGAATGTTCGCACAGAAGTGTCAGCATTTCAAATCGGCCCGGCAAGTTTTATTACTATTCCCGGCGAAATTTACCCTGAAATAGTGAACGGTGGCGTGGTCTCACCTCCGGGACAGGATTTTGCTATTGCTCCCCTTGAAGTTCCACCATTGAGGTCTTTTATGCAGGGGCAATTCAAATTTGTTTTAGGGCTGGCGAATGATGAAATCGGCTACATCATTCCCAAAAGTGAATGGGATGAAAAACCTCCTTATTTGTATAATGACGACGAATCTCCCTATGGAGAAGAAAACTCCATAGGACCGGAAGCAGCACCGATTGTTTACAATAGCATTATTGAATTACTAAATAGTCTATCCAATGAATAAAAATATTCACTTAAAAATTTCAGGTTATGTGGGAGCGATAGGATCGATTCAGTTCATTGTCATTTCTATAATTGCCATGTTTTTTTATGGCGGTGGAACTCCTTGGGATCCCTCTGCGGAAGGGTACACTTTCTGGCAGAATTTTTTGAGTGATTTAGGCAGAACTATTGCCTATAACGGGGTTGAAAATACAGTGTCCAGCCCCTTGTTCAATTTTTGTCTCGGAATGTATGGTGTAACACTAGTATTGTTTTATTCCGCTTCTTTTCGTTTGTTTTCCACCTTGCTGGGTTATTTGATTACCATTGCGGGTATTATATCGGGCATAGGGATGTTTATCATAGCCTTGGCACCGGATAATATTCTCCCGGATCTGCACATGCAGGGCGTTTGGATGTGGGCATTGGCATTATTGGCTGCCATTGTTTTAGTCATTTTACATGATTATCATTCAAATGAAAGAGATAAGCATTTTTTTATTTTAAGTGTCGTGCTAGCGACAGCTGTAGCTTATCATATTTCACAGGGGATTGCCGATGTGCGGGGGCCGCTAATAGTAGCGACCCAAAAGATTGTGGTCTATTTAAATTGCGCTTGGTATCTGTTTTTGAGCAGGCGGATGATAAATTATGCAAATTAGATTTAGTCCTACTGATTGAAATAATTATTTTACTATAGCTAAAGTACCTTTTTGTATTTTTCCTTTACTGGCAGGGTCAAGTGATTCCACAACCCAGAAATAAATTCCGCTTACAACAAGCCCGGATAGGGAAATGGTTTCCTGGCGCCAGGATTCCTCGGCAGATTGGGCGTTTAAATGTTTTTTTTCAAAAACAAGATCACCTGAAACTGAATATATGCGAATGATACAATTTTTCGGGAGATTTATAAAGCGCAGTTTATAGGGATCAGCTGCATCCGGATACATGTGCAGTGGATCATTATAGTCCAATCGATATGGATTTGGTACAACCCGAATGGGGACTGACATACTATCATATGCAGTATGTGACATTTGAAAGGGGGTTATGGCAATTACATTTTTTTGTTCAGGAGAGGTAATACCGCTTTCCAATGGCGGAATGGGACCCAAATCATGGCCGTTAATATCGTACCAATGCTCGTGTCCCGAATCAAAAGTATGGACACTATAATAATAATTATAGCCGGAATATGAACTGGAATCTATATAGGAATATATTCCTGTATTGCTATTATAGTAGTTTGAATCTCCAAGGGATATTTCATCTATAAATTTCCAGGGACCATAGTGCCAATAATGGGAAGGCGGCAATGACTTGTAAATGCGATACCCGCGCACATCCTTTGCTTCATCGCCCTCATAATCGGGATCAAGAGCAACTTCGGCATCATCAGACCATTTTACAACCACCTGCCCTAATCTTGTATTCCCAAACCATATTTTTACATCCGGTGGAGGGTCAGGAAGATCAAACCTGTTTTCATAGGCAAATTTTGCTCTTTCAAAATTTCGAAATAGCGATCTTTCACCCATTTTTATTTCCAGTTTTGCTTCTGGTTTTAAAGACCAGGTAATTTCATCTTCACCCAGCCAATCGGGAGCCGAACCACCTACAAAGGCAATCACAAGTTTCGCTTTTTGACCCGGCTCAATTCTGTATGGTCCAAAAACAAGTGCATGCGTACCTGTAGCCGGATTACCAGTTGGTGATTTTGTAATATCATGTTCATCGTGCCCTACTATCATATTGAACATTTCAGAATCAGTGTGTAGGGTGGAATTTGGATCGTCATAATCATGTTGATCGATATTTCCACTGTGCCACCATTTTGTAAAAGCAGGCTGATTGTCACCCTCTGGATTAACGTATTTCGGATCATTGGTAAAATAATCCAATACACCCATTCCAACATATTGATATGTTAACAATTGATCTTGTACTTGGCCGAAAAATCCTCCGCTGGATGAAGTTATTCCCCTTGTTGCAACTTCCAGTTTGTATGGTTGCCCGGTATTATCCCAATTTGTTCCGATCCAATCATCATCTCTTTGATAAAAAATAATATGATCATCATATTCATCCGTATACTCTGGTTCATCAGCAGTAAATGTATCCGCCTTGGTGTAAAAAAACATATCATCTTGAGTAGGCATACGATTTACCCGCCAGTCACTCCATATCATGCCTTGTGCATCACCCCACTGGTGACCCATGGAATTTAAAGTAAATGCATTCATGAGCGAGAAATATGCGGGGTCAAGAATTTTGTTGCCTGTGTTTTCAAAAATGAGTTCCTGGATAATGAAATCATCATAATCAGGATATCCCCAAGCATATGATTTTCGAGTTACGCGGATACCAGTTTTAGTGGTCCATTGGCTAATGATTATTTCTTCTGGTACTGTATCATGAGCGGTGTATTCATGATATCTATAATTATGTATTTCCACAGGCTCACTGCTTTGAATATCATAATGATAAGGCGAATAATTACTCCGTTCAATATTTGGGTAGGATGAGTCGCCCAAAATTGATTCTGGAGAATTACGTATATCATAGGGCGCAGGATCAACATCATTGGTCACATTCCTTGGACCCGAATATGATACTAAGGTATCACTCGTTTCATCGACAGCTAAAATCCACACACCTTGCCCCCTGGAACTTTGGGCGATAGTTGCCCGCGGCATTTCTACTACATTAGGATCGCCATTAATATATGCTTCAACATCAAGAAAATATTCAACAAAATCCAATCCAACCCTCGACATATTCCCCGGGTAAGTTAAGCTTTCCTGTGAATGACTCCCTGAATCATTTCTATTGCCGCCGCCTTCCAAGCCATTATTCCTGTAAGTTGACCACATTTTACCCCTGGTCAGGTTTCGTGGAGCGTAACCATCAATCATATCCACCTGGGCATTGAGCGTTGTAAATAAGATCCATGTTATAAGTAATAATTGCGCTAAGTATTTCATGAACTTGCTAAAATTAAGCGCTGAATAATTTCTACGAAATAGGCGCCGTTATAGGGACCGAACCAATTCATAATAAATGTTTCGTATTCATGGAGGTCGTACCATTTATCCTTGGTTATGTAGCCCACATAGCCGCCATTGAAACTCGTTGGTATTACATTTATTCCATTTGGTTCAGCAACATATTCGATTTCCGGAATTAATTCACCGGAAAAATCACTGGGGGTCCCTGCAAAAACAATTTTTCCAATTTTTAATATGGATATATAATGCGGAGTAGGTTCATAGAAAAGATTAAAAATCCACGGCCTGAATCGCAAATTTTTACTAATCCTCCAATGAGGCTCGCGAAGAGGTATATCAAACTGGAGTGCAGCCATTTCTAATTCAGCTTGAATTGGGATGTGTGCATAATCTGAGGAAATTTTATTTTTCAATTTTGATGCCATCCATGCCATCCGCTCAAACTGCCCAAATCCACCGCTAGCCGGACGATGACTGCCAACACCTCCTGCACAATAGGCTGCAAATTCGACATTAGGTAATGTTTCCAATGAGTCCACTAAGTTTCCAGGATAATCTCTCGAAAATCTCATTTCACTTCCGGATAAACAAGTTGCATGGGCGGCAAATGTTGTTATCAATGCTGTTTGGCCCGATTCTTTTTGCACTTTTACTAGACGAAACCAAGGGTCTACAATACCTTTTTCACCTACTAACCTATTATGCACCAATTCATTAGCGTCGAATTTTCCAAACCCAATTTGGGCATGTTCTAAATTTGATTGAGCTTCCTGAATTGTATTTATTATTGCATCGGTTATTTGCTTTACAACGCGAAAATCAAATTCACCTGCGAATTTATTTCCGATCCAGCTATCAGCCCAGGCGCCATATGAGCAATGGGTATGTGTTGCCGACAAAAATACATTCTCCAGGGAAAAACCGATTTCCGGCAAACGCTTTTTTAATTCAAAACTCACAGATGGTGGCACAAGTAAAGCATCCAGAGTGATCAATGCTGATTTTTTCACACCGTTATCAAAAACAAATCCCCTAACCCATACTGAATCGTGTACGCCAATGGATAAAGCACCTTTTCTATCACCATAACCAGATAAGGGCACTGGATAGGAGGGGGTCATATTGGTTTTTCCCCAGCCGGCTTTGAAGTAAGACCCTGTATTATTCGATTGGACTGCCTGCAGGCTGTCTAACCTGGCAACCGCCTTTTGATAAAATTCGGTCTCATGAATATGAGTCCGATCAACTGGTGCGATTGTTGCTAAACCCAGGATTAATAATATTGTAAAGGCGCTTAACATTATTTTTTTAATCATTCAATCCAAACCTTGAGCCCATGCCTAGGGGATTTCCAATTCATCCAGGACAAATTTAAGACTGTCCGGATAATCTGTTATAATACCATCGACCCCCTCATCAATGAGCTGTTTCATTATATGAGTCTTGTTTACGGTCCAGGGTATTACTTTAAATCCGGCAGCTTGAATTTCCTGGACACTGCTGCCTAAAAATAATGGATCTGCTGGAATTACAAGCTTCCAAAATGGTGAAAAAATATCTATATATTTTTTTGCTGCAAGGAGGACAGCTAATGATGTACCGCCTACTCGATCAAAATGAATTCCGTTGAGCCATGGTGATGGTTTAGACTCATTTACAGCCTTATATGATGATTGTCCCATAAGGCCTGCTAATAAAATTTCAGGCTGACGATTGCGTATATATTCCAATACATTCCATTGAAACGATTGAATATTAACTCGAGACACACGATCATTGGTTTCAATCACATCGATGACTGCATCGGCAAAATCATGAATTGGAATCGTTTCAGGAAAATTGGAATTCGTTTTTAGCTCAATATTGCACCATATATTTTTTTCAGGATACTCATCCAGTAAATCGAATAATTCCTGTAGAGTAGGTATTTTTTCACCGGGAATATTTTTTCTTGGCGGTTCAGGAAATCGAGATTTATCTGGATTTAAGGAACCGCAATCAAATGATTTAATTTCTGATAATGTCCGGTCTTTTATAAAGGGAGCATTACCTAGTAAATCAGTTTGAATTTGGGTTCCGTCTTGATTTAGACAAATATCTGTATTTATAGATGTATCATGGAAAATGACAGGTATAATGTCTTTTGATACACCAATGTCGAATTCAAGTGTTGTTGCCCCTGCATTAATGGCAGTGTGGAATCCTGCAATCGTATTTTCAGGCGCCAACCCGCGAGCACCCCTATGGCCCTGGATATCAAATGGCTGTTTTGGATTTGCAAAACAGGAAGAAAGATTTATTCCAAAACAAATTATCAATGAATAAAGCCATTTTGTTTGCAAGATGTTCCTTAATTGCTTCATCAAAGACTCATAATATTTATTTATTCCAAATAGTAAGGTTTTTCAAATTACGTTTGTTATCTGTCAGTAAGACTGCAGCAATCATTGCCATGGCAAACATGACGATATTGCCGATAAGTCCAGTATAATATAAATCAAAAGGAACATGCATCCATGTAGGTACCAAATTGTATTTTGCAAGAATTGTCCACAATGTGAATATGACAGTGATGATTAATCCTATCCAGATTGACGTTACGCGTCCTTGTGAGGTAAAAAAGCCCAGCAAGTAAAGTCCAAGCAAACCACCACCAGTTAATGATGTAAAAATAACCACAGTGTCCTGCAGGGTTTTAGTATTTGCTGAATGCAGAATGGTTGCACCTATAATCATAAAAATAGCTGTACCACTGGCTATGAACTTGGCAACATACAAATAATGGACATCATCCCGGTTTTTGACTAAATGCCTGCGATAAATATCGACGATACCAACAGTTGATATTGCATTTATGCTGGAATCCAGGGACGACATGGCAGCAGCCATTGCAGCAGCTATCACCAAGCCGGTGATTCCTACAGGGAGGTAATTCATGATGAAATAGGGGAATATTTGTTCCGCTTTACGAACTCCATTCAACATTTCAATTGCTTCAACTGTTGGGAATACTTTAAAAAAAACATAAAGAGATGTACCAACGAACATATAAAAAGCCCATATTGGCAAGCTGGAAGCAACACAAACAAGCATCGCTTTTCTGGCTTCGTATGTATTTTTTGCAGCTGCAAAACGCTGGATAGTATTTTGATTCGCACAATATTCTGTCAGCCAACTGGTAAGCCCTACAAGAATCAGCATTGAACCCGTTTTGGAAGTCAGGGAAAGATTCCATTTAAGGGGTTTTAGTCCTGATTCTGACAATTCGGAAAAAGAAAGTTTGCCATCAGCAATTGCTACGGAAAATATCTGGCTTAAGCCCCCCGGTAAATGATGAATAATGACGCTCAGGGATAACAGTCCGCCAAGCACAAGTAAAATTGTTTGGATAACGTCAGTCCAGATCACTGCTTTAATTCCGCCGATTACAGTATATACAGCCACAAACACACCGCTGATCAAAATGCTGGACGTTATTGATATGTTGGTCATTTCGTGCATTAACATAGAAACGAGGTAGAGAATCATGCTAATTCTGAATAACTGTGCTATGATGAATGTTACACCGCCATATACTCGAATAGAGGGGCCGAAACGATCTTCAAGGTACTCATAAGCAGTGGTAACATGCTTACGGCGGAAAAAAGGAAGAAACATGTAAGCGGCAATAAAAACTGCAATTGGCAACGACCATGTGATAATAAATCTTATCCATGAAGTTTTAAAAGCATCTGCCGGATAGGAAAGAAATGTAATGGAACTAATAGATGTGCCCACAAGGCTTAACCCTATTACCAATCCCGAAAAAGAACGACCCCCAAGAAAATATTCTTCTGTATTTATATTTTTTTTTGAGAAATAGGCGCCCATTCCAACAACAAGGATAAGATATCCGCCTAGAACAGTTAAATCAATCCAGTGAAGCAACATAGATCTTCACTATATTTTACAATAGATTAAAGCGAACCGCCGATAGAAACACGTAATGGCGGTTCAAAATATTCATCAAAGTTTGAATAGGCTACATTAATTATAACATTTCGATGACCCAGCTTTATTTTCATACCAGCTCCGACAGTCCAATCTTCCGTATCATAAAAGAATTTGTAGCCGCCACGCACAGCAAGCATATCTGCAACCCATAATTCTGAACCAATGTGGTAACGATCACGATAGTCGGTGGCAAACGCGCTTTCTGCTGAGACAAGCAATTGTATGGGGCCACCTTGTTGCCCAAATACACTCATAGCGGTATTTATGTTGAAATAAAGGGGCAGTTTGAATTTTTTTGTGAGAAATTTTGCGTCGGGTCCGAAGTTCTTCATGACCATGGCAATGGATAAATCCCTATATCCTGACAAATAATACGTTGAAAAATCAAAAGCGAATCCTTGGGCTTTATCATCATCGATAAATTCTTCAATATATTGACCTTTAACACCAAAAGATAACCTATCTGTTAATTTGATTGCATATGCACCAGCAATAGCAATATCACCCGCTTGAATAAATTTTCCCGTTCCCTCCGGTTCAAAAATGGTTGTTTCTTCAAATTCTTCCGCTGCAAATCGTATGACACTTAAACCCAGTACACCCTTAGTACCCAAAGGAAAAGCAACTACACCTGATAGAAGTTTGGAGTTAACGATCCAGTTTGTATGGTTAAAACTGAAATCAATATTTTTCACATTGGTTAGTCCAGCAGGATTAAAAAAGATTGCGGTAACATCATTTGCAACTGCCGTAAAGGCATCACCCATACCTGCTGCCCGCGCGGAAGGACTTATTTTTAAAAATGAAAATCCTGATTTCCCCAACCGTTTGAATTCATTTTCTGCAAAGAGGGTAGAGGAGAGAATCACGAAGAATGTGAGTAATAAAAAATAATGTTTATTGTTGATTAATGATTTCATATAATCTTTTATTTTACAATTGCCAGCGTTCCTTTTTGAACTTTACCCAAGCTTGCTGGGTCCAATGATTCCACAACCCAAAAATAGATTCCACTGACCACTTGTCCCGAGAAGGATATTGTGCTTTGCCGCCATGAAGATTCTGCGGAAGTAGCTTTTAAATGTTCTTTCTCATAAACAAGGTCGCCTGAAGCGGAAAATATTTTTATCATGCAGTGCTTCGGTAAATTAATTATCCTGATTTTGTATGGATCAGCTACATCGGGGTACATATGTGCAAGGTCTGAAAAATCCAATCTATAAGGGTTTGGCACAACCTTGATTTGCTTTGCCATTTGATCATAGATAGGCGCTGATGGCTGGTATGGTGTTTCAGCAATCATATTTTTTTGCTCCGGGGACGTATAACCGCTTTCCAAGGATGGTACAGGCCCATGTTCAGCTCCATATTTATCTATCCAATGATCATGGCCTGAATCAAATGTCCGCACACTGTAATAATAGTTAAAACCTGTAAATGACTCCTCATCGTGAAATGTGTATTTCCTGGTGAGAGGATCATAATAGTTTTCATCTTCCAGGGGAATTTCTACAACAAATTCCCAAGGGCCGTAATGCCAATCAAATGAAGGCGGCCATGAGCGATATACACGGTATCCTGCGACATCATAAGCTTCATCCCCATTATAATCTGGATCTCGAGCGGAGTCAGCTTTATCACTCCAAGTGAGGATCATATTCCCCAAGGAGCTATTATGAAATGAAACACGAACATCCGGGGGAGGATCAGGAATATCAAAACCCATTTCATAAGCAAATTGAGCCTTTTTAAAATTTCTAATAATGGAGTGTTCACCATCTTTTAACTCAAATTTTGCAGTGGTTTCTTGAGACCAGGAAAATTCATCTTTATCATGCCAGTCAGCTCCGGAACCGGCTGCAAATGCAAAGACAATTTTTGCCTTTTCCCCGGGGCTTAATGAATATGGACCAAAGACCATGGCGTGGGTAACCAGCATGGATGAATCTGGGTTTTCCGCAATAGCACCAGCGGATACATCAGTCAGCATACGATACATTTCCTTGTCTGTGTGCCTGGCTTGATCGGGTTCTTCATAATCATTTTGATTGCTGTCTCCACTTTTCCACCACTTTACAGCGTAGGGTTGGCTCGCTGATTCGGGCGCAACATAGGTCTCAGAAGGATCATTATTAAAGGGCGGTTGCAGATCGACAGGTCCAAATCCTATGTATTGATAACCTATTAATTGGTTATCCGCTTGTCCTTGGTATTCATTATAACTGTTTAAATCTGCGAACGTGATTATAAATGGTTGGCCGGTATCATCATAAGATGTGCCCAGCCAGTCATCATCCCGTTGATAACAAAATACCAAATCACTATAAACAGCAGTACTATCAGGGTTGTCCGCCTCGTAATTGGCAGCACCAGTATATAAAAACCAATCATCCTGGGCTGATTCGCGATTCACCCGCCAGTCGCTCCAGCCCATGCCGTTACCTTTAGCCCATTGGTGGCCGCCGCTGGAAACACTGAAACTGTTCATAAAAGCAAAAAAAGTGTCTGTAAGGTTTCTGGTGCCAGTATTTTCAAAAATGACTTCCTGCAATATAAAATCGTCATATTCCTGATAGCTCCAGGCATATGCTTTGCGTGTGGTTGTAATGCCCATCTTATTGTCCCACTGGCTGATAATAATTTCCTCTGGGAATTGATCGTTTGGAATGTATTCTCCATGAACGTAATTGTGAATTTCTATAGGTTCATTGGCCTGTATAGTATTGTGATCGGGGGAATAATTTGATCGTTCAATATTTGGCCACGACGAATCTCCCAACGCTTCTTCAGCAGAACCACTCATGGTATAGCGACCATCATCGATATCAAATGAAACATCCCTGGGCCCGGAAAAGGAAACAAGTGTATCGCTTTCGTCGGCTACAGATAAAACCCAGAGGCCAACTCCCCGGGCATTTTGGGGGTTACATACACGAGAAACATCAATTAAGTTCGGATCGCCGTTAATGTATGCTTCTACATCAAGCCAATATTCCATGAAATCCTGTGCACGTCCGGCATTCCCGGGATATTCTAAAGTTGTTTGATCATGGCTCTGATACCGGGGTGTATTGCCGCCGCCCTGCAGTCCGTTACTCCTGAATGTATCCCAAAGCTTTGCCCTGGTTAACAGTCGTGGCGAAAATCCAGCCACGGGGTCAGCTTGTGCTGCAAGATTTGTTATTGTCCCAAACAAAAATAATCCAATAAATGTGAAAATGTAGTTTCTGATATTCATTTAAGTAGAATCTCTGCAATCAGAATGATGAACGTATTCCAATCTTGATTTCCCGGGGAGATCCATGGTACCTGGAGTTTGCGTAAAAATCACCATATTCCTGATATAGTGTATTGTCAGGGCGCGGTGTTTCCATTCCCCAGCGGATATATTCACTACCATAAATAGATTTGAAGCTGCCGTCACCACGGACATCTCTTTGATTAAACAGGTTGGAGACTTGAACAAAAAAAGTGGATTGGTAGAAACCCTTCCTAAAAAAGACTTTTTCGAAGCTCAAATCAGTACGTGATGTTAACGGACCATTACGCCATTCACTTGGTTTTTCCGGGGGAGAATAATCAAAAGGAGTGCCGGTCGACATTTTATAAATCATATTAACAGTAATATTACCCAATAATCCCCAGGGACCAAACTTATCCGGTGTTGTAAAGAATAATTGCGCTTTACCGTAATTGCGGATGTCAGCATCTGGTTTGGGCTCTTCTTCAGTTCCGCCCCAGAATTCTATGACCCATAATCCAGTTGAACCAATTTGGCGGGGGTCTAATCCCAGGGTTCTAACAGAATCAATAAATGTATTTGCTCTTGAAGCGTATGAATTAACTAAAAAAGAAGGGAATAATGGACGGGGATTTTCAGAGCCGTCTTCATCATTGTCAGTATATTGAGTCCAATAATTGCCGTTAACTACAAATGATGAATCAGGTATCCAGAATTGGCTGCCCATGCCAGCTTCTCCTTGGACAGCCCATTGTAAATTATAAGATACATTAAAACCGAAATTATCATTAAAATTTTTCCTTAAGCTTAATTCAAATCCCTGGATGTCTTCATGAACACCATTCCCCGCCATATGGGTGAATTGAAAGTCAAACATCTGTTTTGCTGGATCCCACCAATTCAACTGTACAGCTCCCGGGCTGGAAACTTGATTATTGGAACTTTTGTAAAAAGTGGATAAGGCCAATATATAATCAGAATAGAAATTCCAGTCAAAACCTAATTCAAAACTAATTGTTTTTTCATATTGCAGGCGTGGATTACCAAAATTCCCTTCTTCAATCGTATTATATATTTCTGTTGGTTCAATTATGCCATTATCATTTATGTCACGGTCCCTGGTACCATCATTCGACCAGGATTCACCATAAAGAGTGTAAAAACTGGCTAATTGATAAATGTGCCCGTAGAAAAAGTGGATCATGGAACGGTCAGTGATAGGATGCGCAACACCAATTCTGGGGCTCCAGGCAGTAATGGGTTCAACTTTTTTTAATAATCCAAATGCTTCAAGGGAATCATAATTGAATCGCGTAAATGTGTTAAAATAGAAATCAGATGCTCCCATGGCTGTGGTTATCGGGTATTTAATATTCGGATCAAAACGATCCATACGAATACCCGCATTTACGACCAATCCTTTATACTCCATTTTATCCTGGATATACCAGGCAAATTGATTAGGTCTTACAGGTGTTTCCAGTTCGTGTTTATTACCTATGTATGAAAATGATCTATTATTTAAAACATCTCTATAATTGAAAGCCCATACATTGTAATCCGTATAATCAAATCCAGTTTTGAGCAAATTATTTGGATTGATCTGTGTTGAAAAATCAAATTTTACACCTAAGCGTTTACGTTCACCTTTGCTAAAAGCGTGTATTTTTCGAGGCAGGTAAAACCAGCCTTCTTCATCCTGGTGTATCTCTGAGGTTGAATCAGGAGTATCTTCAGGTGTTTGGGTATTGATTGAATTGGAAATACGCAACTCATAATACGTTTTTTCGCTGAGCATGTGCGTAAATGAGAGATAATTCATTTGATCAGTATTCACAGTTCTGCCGGCAGCTGCTTCATTCATGGGCAGAAAAATTTCTTTGCCTGCACTGCGAATTCCGGCTGTACCGCCTCCTGAATTGAACCCCCAACTGCTGGAGTTCATCCCCCCGAGTTTTAATGTAATTTTTGGATGAAGGTTAAAAGATAATTTCCAGGTAGCGTTGTAATTATCCGCCGAATGAGTCATGGGACTAATTCCATTTACAGCACTGTGGCTTGTCCGTCCGCCCAGGAAAAAAGATATATTATTTGTTATTGGCCCCGATAAGTTGCCTTGCACAGCATAACCCCAATTTTGAGTATAATCAACTTTTTTATGTACAAGTTCTCCTGTCAAACTGTCTTTTTCACTCACCCATTCCGGGTCATCCCATTGCATATGGCCTTTATGTTCGGCAGCTTCAAAATAATTGGGTCCCCAGTGGTGCTTGCCGGGCAATTCATTCGTGTATTCTATATTTGCGTGAAAATCTTTTGACCCTTCTTTGGTAACAATGTTTATGATTCCGGCTTGGGCATTCCCGTATTCTGCGCTCAAACCACCCGTGATGATTGATATGGATTCAATATCATATTTCCCGACACCCGTATAATTGTGCAGGCTTAAGCCATCATTGCTGATCATTTTTACACCATCGACATAATAAACAACATCAGCGGCAATAGAATTCATATCGCCCCCGCGAATCATACCGCGGCCATTAATATCCATGCCCGGCTCAAGGGAGATGAGTTCACCTACACTTTTGACCATGACTGAGCGCTCGATATCATCAGATGTTATAATATATTCACTGAATGTCCTGTCAACTTGCACCAAGGGTTTGTCTGCCATTACAATGACTTCCTCGCCCGCCAGAGCTTCTTCAGACAGTGAGAAATTTAATAGGGCAGTTCTATCTGGATTAACTTTGATATTAGTAAAGGTAACTGCTTTATAACCGATCATTTGCGCCGTTACACTGTACGTTTCAGGTGCAATATTTAAAATAACATAATAACCGGATTGATCTGCAGCGGCACCTCTATTGGTACCCTCCAAAATGATATTTGCCCCAGGCAATGGTTCTCCGTTTTGATTGGTTACATATCCATTGATTTTACCTGTAATACCACCACTTAATATTGAAGTGATTATAAGGGGAAATACGGAGTAAGTGAGGAAAAATTTCTTCACATTAGTCTAGACTTGTTTACAGTTAATTGAAGAAACTGCCCCGGTTATGCGGGGCAGTTTCTCAAACTGTTTATTTGATGAGTAATACTTTATTTGTTTGTGAAAAACGACCTGCATCAAGCCTGTAGAAATAAACACCTGAAGGCATATTACCCGCATTCCAAGTCGTTGTATGCGTTCCCGGAGTCATAACATCGTTTACCAATGTGCTTACTTTTTCACCCAATACATTATAGATAGCTAATGTTACTTGACCTGTTGTAGGTACAGTATAGGTGATATGGGTTTCCGGGTTGAATGGATTAGGGTAATTTTGGCTTAATTCATAGCCATGTGCTATGTTGACATTATCATCAATTCCCAAGTCTGGGGATTCATTATAGTAGACATCCGTGATATGTATTTCGGTTGAATCATCATCAAAAGCACCAATTATAATCATTGTAGGTGCTGGGCTGGAAACATTATCAGTTGTGAAAACATGCTGTGGTTCTTCGCTGGGAGAAGAACCGTCGGCAAATATCCACATGGAGACTGTGTCGCCATTCGTGACTATTTTTTCCCAGAACCATGAATTATATGTAACAGCATCACTGACCACAGGACCGCTAAATTGATCCGTAGCAAAATAGTAGCCGCCCATGCCTGCTTGTTGATGAACTGCAGCCGTGTAAACACTATAGTTTGAGAGAAATTCCGGATCAACAGCAACGGTTACATGGAATTGATCTGGCATAACAGAGGAACCTTCTCTTACAAATTTCATTTTTACCCAGATTTCAGCATCCTCTGGTGTAATTTCACCATTGGGGTCAGTGGTTTGATCCATTTGAAGCCAATTGCTGTCAATATCGAATGGGTCAGTTCCCTCATCAGGTATTGTCATCACGAGATCTCCACCTGTTACTTCAATGCCTCCCCAACCCCACCACGTCCAGGTCATATCACTTGTAAGTGCGCCTGACATACTGGGGGTTGCATCCGTCGAAAAACTTTCATGCCAGCCAAACATACTTGTCTGTAAAGCCATGAAAGCTGCAACTGTTGTTATCGTTTTTTTCATTGTGTTCTCCTTCTGTTTATATGACTAGATAAGATTTAATATTTATAGGCTATTCCTAATTCAAATGTTAAAAACTGTAATGGTACAACTTCATATAATCCCCAATCTTCAAATGCACGTAAATAACCGATTACTGCATGGTAGTTTAGGCTGAAATGTAAATCCATCGATTCATTTAAAATCGTATTTCCGCCGATACCCAGATTCCCACCCCAGGCAACTCGCCTATCAGTAACCGGATCCATAACCATATCCTCGTTTAACGGTTGGCTGTATTGGCCGGGGTAAATCAATCCTTTAACACGGTGAGTATAATTGTAGAAACCAATACCATAAGAGAAAGACGGCACGACGTTATTGCCCAGTACACTGATTGATTTATCGTGAATATATTTTCGAGTTTTTACAATAAAATCATTCCAGATCATATTGGCGTTGGCATCACTACTTAAGTAATAATTATAATCAACTATCCATTTAAACTTACGATCTTCAATTGCTCCATGGTTGTATTTTTGATAATGAAATTCAAAAATAATATCAGTTTCATCATTTCCCTGATAGGCATATTGCATACCGTAAATTGGTGTTGCGCCATACCAATCATTTAAACCTAAAACCGGGATACCTGCTCCGGAGTAAAATGTAATGCTTTGATTTTTATCAGCTGGTTGTGCTGTAATGAAAGAGGAGAGTATAAAAACAGTACATATGTACTTAACTTGGTTTAGTTTCGTTTTTCCCTTCACAGCGCTATAATACTTGGTGGTATTTACATTAATGTAAATATTATATATTGTTATTTTCAACCTTTTCTATATAGTCCCCCAATTAATTTTAATCAACTCCATTTACTTTTTGACGTGGTTTATCCGGATTAGCTCATCCATTTGAATAATTATGATTTATACATTTAATGAATTTTAAACCAACATAATTAATTCAGTAATTATATTTTCAATAAAATGATTATAGTTGTCGAGCTTTGTATGTTATTCGCCTAATGAGAGTTTATAAAAGTAATTGAAGAAATCGATAATATAAAATAGATTACTTACAAGTAAAGTCACTTGTCAGGTAGAAAACACAACATTGAAAAAAATTTACTATTTATACTCACTTATCGTATTTAGTTCTTTTCTTTTAGCCGGAACTACGGGGAAAATTTCTGGTAGGGTAACGGCAAGTGAGACCAATGCCCCGTTAGCCGGTGTCAACATTCAAATATCAGGTACTTTTCTTGGTGCTGCGTCTGATGAAAATGGTTACTACGTTATACTCAATGTACCCCCAGAACTCCATATAGTAAAAGCCACTATGATTGGTTACGCCCAAGTTAATATCTATGATGTTCGAGTCGAAATAGATCTTACAACAGAAATAAATATTTCCATGTCAACAGAAGCTATTAAAGGAGAATTGGTAGAAGTATTAGCTGAAAAAAAAGTGATTAAACTTGACGTAGCAGCCAGTCAAAAGAGTATTTCCTCTGATGAAATAAATCAATTACCCGTAAACAGTGTATCGGATGTGATCGGTTTGCAGGCTGGTATTTCAGGTTTTTCAGTTCGGGGTGGGAGTTATTCTGAAACACTTTATATGGTTGATGGAATTGTTTTGAATGACGAACGAACAAGCAACCCCACAATCGGGATACCTTTAAGTGCAATCCAGGATATAAGTGTGCAGACGGGTGGTTTCAGTGCTGAATACCATAATGTTCGTTCGGGCGTTATTAATGTGGTTACCAAGGAGGGTCATCCGGAGAAATTTGGCGGGTCAATTTCTTTTCGTCAGAGTTCGCCAGGACAAAAACATTTTGGCACATCACCCTTTGACCCTATGTCTTTTTGGAATCGCCCTTATTTTGATAATGAAGTGTGCTGGAATGGAACTGAAAATAGTTCCTGGGACCAATATACTCAGCGTCAGTATCCCACCTTTGATGGCTGGAATAGCGTTTCTGAAAAAACATTGGCTGACAGTGATCCTAGAAATGACTTATCTCCTTCAGGTGCTCAAAAGCTCTTTACATGGGAGAATAGAAAAAATGGGGCAATACGAAACCCTGACTATACCATTGATGCTGGGTTTGGCGGACCGTTACCACTTGTATCCAAAAAACTTGGTAATCTGCGCTTCTTTTTATCAACGCGCATTGACCAGGAAGAATATCTATATGAAGTTTCAGAGACAGGGTTGGGGCAGTCATCGTTTTTGATCAGATTAACTAGTGATATTTCAGACCAGATGAAATTGACCTTTTCACATTTGAACGGGAAAATGGAAGGCACAACATTGTCTAGGGGCGGCGGAACTTCTATTATGAATGATGTCTGGGATTTGGCATCACAAGTGAATAGTGCTGGTTTTACGATGCCATGGCGTTTGTTCACCAATGAATATTGGTCTCCGACTGAAGTCAAGAACCAAACTTCAGCATTAAAATTTACCCATCAGATAAATCAAAATACTTTTTATGAAGTTCTCCTAAAACAAGATCATAAGAATTATTATACCTGGCATGGCGCGGAACGGGATACAGCCATAGACAACGAAGTATTTTCAGGGTATTTTGTCGATGACTCACCGGAAGGATTCTGGGGATCTCCATATTTCAGCGTGGAAGGCCGTTTAGCATTTGGCGGTGCCATCAGCACATCGCGGGATACCAGTGTAATTAAAACAATAACATTAAAAGCAGATTTAACTAGTCAAGTCAATCCTTTTAATCAGGTTAAGGCTGGAGCAGAGCTGATCAGCAATGATATAAGCCTTGACTTCGGGTCTAGAAATGAATTTTTACCTGAAGGTAATTATTGGACTTCCATGAACCAAAAACCATACAGAATGGCATTTTATTTACAGGATAAACTGGAATTCCAGGGGTTTGTAGCTACTGCGGGCTTCAACGTGGATTATATAAATCCTAATGGCAGCTGGTATGTATTGGATGTATATGATAATGATTTCTTTTCCTCAAATTATTCTACAGACATTGAGGGTCAGTTTGAAACTGATAAAATAAAAGCACAGGTTTGGGTTAGCCCGCGACTTGCAATATCCCATCCCATTACAGAGGTTTCAAAATTATATTTCAATTATGGTCATTACCGACAAATGCCCATTGCCCAGGATCTTTACAGGATTCGACGTGGTAACAGCAATGAAGTTATTAATATGGGTAATCCAAATCTGCCGCTATCCAAAACAATTGCATATGAACTGGGTTATGACCACGCTTTACAGAATGAATATTTGGTTCACCTTTCTGCTTATTATAAAGATATATCCGATCAACAAGATTATACACAGTACATCAGCGCCAACAGCAAGGTGATCTATTATCAATTGACTGCTAACAGCTATGAGGACATTCGCGGGTTTGAAATAGATCTTTCCAAGATCAGGGGTGAGTGGATCACAGGAAATATTAATTTTGAGTATCGAGTAAATACAGCAGGTTATTATGGTGTTAAACGATACTATGAAAACCCGGCAGATCAACGTGATTATCTCGCTAAAAATCCCGTACAATCAAAACCACGTCCCATCCCGCGGATAAAATCAGTAATTGATTTCCACACTCCCTTGCGCTTTGGACCAAAATTTGCTAAACAATACTTTTTGGGTGATTGGCATATGAACTTGATTTCACATTGGAGTGCAGGGAATTGGTTTACTTATAACCCGAGCAATATTCCCGGCATAAAATACAATGTGCAGTACAAAAATAATTATAATTTTGATCTGAAAATTTCAAAATCAATTTTTATGGGCAAAATGCGTATTAAGCTGTACGCTGATGTATATAATATCTTTGACATTAAAACGTTTTCGGGATATGGTTTTGAAGATGGCTATGATTATAATTATTATATGCAGTCATTGCATATGCCAGATAATATCGCAGAAGAATTAGGATATCATAATTTCAATGGCGATGATCAACCGGGAGATGTGCGGGCCACCGGTGTTGATTTTGTACCGATGGAATGGGTGTATAGTGTGGAAAATATCACCAACCTTAGCGAAAGACCCATTTATTATGATGCCGCCACGGAAACATACATGCAATGGAAAGCAGAAAGTGGCTGGGCAGAGGTTGATTCAGATTATTATAATATGGTGATTGATAAGAAAGCGTACATTGATATGCCCAATATTGATCACTTCGTATTTTTAAATCCCAGGGATATTTTTGTCGGTATGAATATTTCTTACGAGTTTTGATCATATGCATAAATATATCTATAAAAAGATTTTATTATTATTATTTGGTTTGATACAGCTGAACGGTGAAGAAACCAAGTGGATTGCCATCGGTAATCTCCATAATTGGTTTTCCGAAGCAGGCTGTGAAATTGAAGTAGGAAGAACCGGTCAAATAACAGATCAGCAGGATGGTTTAAGATGGCCGGCTTTTTATGCAGTTCAGGATAACCAAGCAGCCAAAGCGATGTGGCTGGGGGCCGAGAATTTCTATGATCCTGTTGCCGGAAAATCATTTGATCAAAAAGTTGTGCACGTAGGTCCACGATTTATCGATGTACAAAACGAGACCATGCCGGTCGATTTTACATTATATGGGAAATACGACCATACGCGAGTTTATGTCGATGGCAATCCTGCGACGGGAATGAATTATAAAGATATTGTTGATGAAATTGATGAATCCATCTCAACTGATCGAATTCTGGTTAACCGAGTGCAGACATCTATGGGAATTGAAATGACCAGGACAATATATGCATTAGCCCACCAAGATCATCAGAATTATTTTATTTATGACATTGTCTTTAAAAATAACGGGTGTTTTGACGGAGATTGCGAAACGCAATACGACCAGACTGTAGAAGGATTTATGGCCTATTTTCAATATCGGTATGCTATCAGCCGGGAAGCTATGGTTTACGATGGCAACTGGCTGCCACAAAGTGCAGCTTGGGGACACAATACTATGAATGAAGTTATTGGCGAGACTCCGGATAGTCCTGTAGATACAGTCGACCAATTCTACGATGATGGAGAAATCATGCGCGCAATGTTTTCCTGGCAGGGTTACCACTCCGGGGCTGGTTTTGATAATATTGGCGGACCAAATGAACCTGGCGATGGCCATCTAGGAGCTTCACAATTTGCAGGCGTTGTCACTATTCATGCTGATAAAAGTCCAGCAGATCAAAGTGATGATATTTATCAACCCTCAACTACGTGGTATATGATGTCCGATGATCCCCTGACCGATGCAGGTAGTGACCAATACAAAGCCGGTCGGATGACCGAGGAGTATACATACATGACTCAAGGTCATCCGCCACAGAATCAAGCAGAACAAGTTGGTAGTGGCGATGCCAATAGTTTTAGTCCTGGCGGGGTAAGTAATCCCGGTGGTACATCTCAGGGTGTAGGGTATGGCCCCTATAATCTGGCGCCCGGTGATAGTATTCGTATTGTATTTGCAGAAGCCGTTGCCGGTATTAGCCGGGAAAAAGCCTACGAAGTTGGTGGCAACTGGAAAAACAATCTTCATCTTGATGATTTTCCAGTAAATACTTCGCCTATACAAAACTATATGATGAATCATTACAGCCGTTACCAAACAGGCAGAAACGGTTATAAAAATTCCTGGGTTTATACTGGGGTTGATTCACTGCTCAAAACGTTTAATCGAGCACGACAAACATACAAATCAAACTTTGATGTTACCCCACCCCCACCTCCGCCCACAGATTTCACGGTAAATTCAGGCGGGGATCGGATTTCAATAGAATGGACCGGAAATGCAGAAAGTTATCCGACATTCTCTGGTTATAGGTTGACTAGGTTAAAATTCAAGCCAGATACGTCTACTTTTTATTATGATGCTAATTTAGGCGAAATAAATGAACTGGACGAGTCTATAGCTACTATTTGGGAATTTGACCCAGGTGTAAATTCATTTGATGATACGTATGCCACGAGAGGATTCGATTATTATTATTTTTTAGAAGCTTTGGATGATGGGTCATTAAATAATGGTATTCCTTTGACAAGCAGTAAGTTTTTTACCATAACTAATACACCTGCATTTCTTAAACGCCCACCGGGTATGCTTACAGATATTCGGGTTGTTCCGAACCCATTTAATATAGCCAGCAGAGATTTGCAATATGGTATTTCTGCTCCGGATCGACTTATGTTTTTGAATATTCCTAGTGTATGTACAATCAATATTTACACTGAACGGGGTGATCTGATTGAATCCATTAATCATACCGATGGCAGCGGTGATGTAGCATGGAATTCGTTAACTTCTTCCAGGCAGGTAGTGGTTAGCGGGGTTTATATAGCCCATATTGAAACACCTACCGGAGAAAGTGCTGTACGTAAATTTGTAGTGGTGAGATAAATGAAGAAAATCGAATCAATAATAACACCAATACTAATTCTATTATTTTCAGCTTGTGAAGACTATCAAACTGAATCATATACAATGAGTGCAATAGATAATACGGCCTGTACAATATTATATGTTGATTCACTCACTGTTAACAAAACAGCAAAATCATTAAGTGATACATCCTTTACCTCAATGCAAGATTCGATCAGTTTTTTAATGGTAAATGATGACCAAGTTATATCTGTTAGTTCCAACTCTTTTTATATTTCCGTGGAAAGTGATACATCATATCTTGTTTTTACTGCTTCAGGCGCAACCTTAATTATTTTTGACAACTCCGTTTCTTTAATTATGAAAAATACCGCTGGTCATTTTATAAATCCTTCTTCTGAAACTATTGAATTGAGTACTGTTGCAGAGTGTCCGGAAATTAAAACAAGAAATGAATTTGATCTAACGTCCGGAAATTATTTAATTGGAATAATAACTGAAAATTTGAATAATACACTTTGTGCAGTAATGAACAATGAATAACTATAAATATAAAAAAGTTTGTGTTTTACTTTTTACGGCACTGATAACCTCTGTACAAGGGTCTGACATCAAATTAGCCCAAACAGGTTTTCAGTTTTTGAGCGTGTCTTCGGATGCCCGAGCAGGGGCAATGGGTGATGCGATGACCACCTTATTTACCCAATCCAGCTCCTTGTTTTTCAACCCTGCGGGAATGTCCAGGCAAGACAATTTTATTAATGCATCACTGAGTCAGAACCATTGGATTGCTGACATAAAACATAATGCCATCAGTGTGTCCGTTGCGCCTATGAATGGCAAATTTGGAATTTTTGGCATGAGTTTTTTGCATGTAGATTATGGAGAGATGCAGGGAACGATGGTGTGGGATAATGCTCAAGGCTTTATTGACACTGAAATATTTAGCCCGTCCGCGATGGCTCTTGGAATAGGATATGCAAAATCACTATCTAATAAATTTTCTGTTGGTGGCCAGATTAAAACCGCATCTCAGTATTTAGGTAAAAATGTTGTTCCAGAAACAGACACTTCTCAAACAGTAGTTAAAAATGTTACTGATGCGCTGGCCTTTGATTTTGGTACTATTTATCAAACAGGCTGGAAAAGTTTTGCATTTGGCATGTCGGTGCGCAATTTTTCACAAGAGATAAAATTTCAGACGGAAGGATTTCAATTACCGCTAACATTTGCTATTGGTGCTTCAATGGACGTATTAGACTTTTTTCCTTCTAAACCAACCGCACAGCAGTTGGTGTTATCCATTGATGCTTTGCACCCCAGATCCTACAGTGAACGGCTCAATATAGGTCTTGAATATCGATTACTTAATCTTTTAAACGTGCGAGCAGGTTATTTGGTGAATTACGATGAGCAGGATTTTACTGCTGGAATTGGAATTCAAAAACATTTAGGACCAATTTACATTGGTGTGGATTATGCATATACGCCCTTCGGTGTATTCGATGATGTTCAACGTCTAACATTAAATATTTCATTAAATTGATCTAAAATGACAACTATACTAAATAAAAATATTTTACATCCGGTATTATTATTTGGGATTATTGTTTTCATTAATAGTTGTGAAGATGATCAATATCCTGAAGATATCTGGAATCCAGATGATCAAGGAACCGCGACACCTGTAATTTCATCAATTTTACCACCTGATAGTGCTTTCGCAGGAGCGGATGAGATTACAATTAATGGCGAAAATTTCAGTTCCAACATAGAAGAGGTTCTCGTTTATTTCAATTCTGAATTAGGTGATATAATTGAAGTGTCTGAATCCTCAATAATAGTAAGTCCACCTAACTTAGTTGCGGACAGCATAGTAATCAAAGTAGCAGTCCAAGGTGCATTTTTATTTGGTGAGTATGAACATTATTATACACTTTACCCAAGGATTGTAACGTATGGAAATTTTGATCCTTTTGAAGAAAGCGTCTGGGGTTTGGAAGCAGATAATGATGAAAACCTTTATGTCGGTTTATCCATTTTTCCTGAAGGTACAATTGATCGGCTTTCACCACCTAATGCAGAGCGTGATAGTTCATTTATAAATGCTATGTTAGCAACTCCATTGAGTATACGTATTGGTCCTGATAATCAGATTTATTACGTCGATGGTTCAAATCCCTACATTATCAAACATGATTTAACCACAGGAGATCCAACGTATAACACATTGCCTGGCATCGTTACAGATTTGGATTTTGATGAAAACGGTAATTTGTACTGCGGTGGCAGCGGACAAGAATTATATAATGTTCAGATTGATCTTACATCCACTGTTGCAGCAGATTATACAGATATTAATATCAAGGCTGTACGAGTGTATAATGGTTATGTTTATGTTGCTGGTAATTATTCTGGAGACAGTGCTGATATTCCAACAATTGGAATATGGCGAAATCAAATTTTATCTTCGGGTGGTACCCTTGATGAAAAAGAATTGGTCTTGGATTGGGTAACACTCAGTGGCGCCAACTCAAATATTACAGCTATTACGTTTGATGAAAATGGTAAATTATATATTTCATCAGATGACAATATTGCCATTGCCACTTATGAAACTAACGGCACTTTTAAAGCTTTATTTCCCAAAATCATGTCTGCCCCAATATCAAAAATGACTTGGGGTACTGGCAATTATTTATATCTAAACTACCGTGGAGATCCCCGGGCTGTTTATCGTTTGAAAATGTATGAAAAGGGTGCGCCGTATCACGGCCGCCCATAGATTAAGATCAATCTAATGAGGGAAAATTCGTATTCCTCAAATTCAGTTTTTCTACTTTTCTCTATTCTTTTTGTTAGTTCATTATTTGGAGGAATAACAGGTAAGATAAGCGGAAAGGTGCTTGATGCTCAATCTGGTAAACCCCTTGAGGGGGTAAATATTGTTCTTTTAGATCACGAGTTGGGAACAATCACCGATAAATTAGGGTTGTTTTCCATCATCAATGTTGAACCTGGACAATATTCAGTTCAAGCTTCGATGATTGGTTATGCTATAATTAGGATGACTCACGTTGATGTTATCATGAACCAAACTACAGTCATTAAACTTTTTCTGAAGCAAAAATCTATCCAGTTGGATGAAGTACTTGTAGAAGCAAAAAAACTCCTAGTAATTCATGATGTGTCTTCGAGCAGAATGGATTACAGTAACAAAGATATTACAGTATTGCCCGTTGCTACTATTTCCGAAGCAATTGGTTTACAGGCGGGGGTGCAGGGTCTATCTATTCGCGGCGGGGGTCGAAATCAAACTGCGCTGATTATGAATGGGTTTTTACTGAATGATGAACGTTCAAACAATCCGTATGCATCTCTGAGTTTGAATTCAATAAAAGAAATTCAAGTGCAAACCGGAGGATTTAACGCTGAATATGGAAACATTAGATCAGGAATTATTAATATCATTACAGATGACGGCAGTTACAATAAAATATCAGGGGCAATCACTATAAGGAACAGTCCTCCTGCCCAAAAGCATTTTGGGGAATCAGTCTATAGTGCATCCTCATATTTCCTGCGTCCATTTTTGGATGATGATGTTTGTTGGGTTGGTACTACAAATGGAAATTGGGATAGTAACACAATTAGACAATATCCTTCATTTGAGGGTTGGAATTCTATTTCTGAAATGACTTTCGCTGATGATGATCCGTCGAATGATGTAACACCGCAGTCGCTCCAGCAAATATTTAAGTGGCAACATCGTCGGAATGGAATAATTACAAAACCGGATTATACAGTTGATTTTACCGTGGGTGGTCCCGTACCAGCGTTGTATGAGCGTCTTGGTAAATTACGATTTCACTTCAGCTATTACTCGAGGCAGAATGTTTTCATTTTTCCTCTTTCAAGGGATAGTTATTATGACGAAATAACAAACTTGAAACTGACGAGTACTCTATCCAACAGCATTAAATTAACTCTGATGGGTCTGCATGGAAAAATCCAGTCCACATCGCCATATAATTGGAAGACAACGCCGACTGGTTATGTACTTGAAAGTTCATTTTCTGTTGCAGATTTAGTCAACAGCAGCAGTGGCGATGCTATTTTGTTTATGCCGGGTTTTTTCAGTCCCACTGATATATACAGGTCAATGTTCGGTATGAAATTGAATCACATGATGAACCCTGGTCTGTTTTATGATTTTACCCTTCAATATTTCCAAAATGAATACAATACATTTCAGATTGAACAACGAGATACGTCTAAAATCTATGAAGTGTTTCCAGGCTATTTTGCAGATGAAGCTCCTTATGGATATTGGGGATACAGTGTTACAGGGAATAATGGTATGATTATGGGCGGTTGGATGAATTTAGGCCGGGATAAGAGTGTTAATTCAACGGCAATATTAAAATTTGATTTAACCAATCAAATCAATATGCGTAATCAGTTAAAGACTGGTTTACAATTGATATTCAATACGTATAACGTCAAATCCTTTACTGAAAATCCTTCCATGAACACGTGGAATCGTAGTTTGGAATACAAAGTTTCTCCTATGCGTGCCGGTCTGTATCTCCAGGATAAACTTGAATATGAGGGTTTTATTGCTAATATGGGTTTAAGATTAGATTACTTGGATGCAAATACGGTTCATTATGTGTTGGACGATTTCGATGAATTTTATGAGCAAGGGAGTGGACATGCAATAGAGAGTGGAGCACCAACCGAAGAAACAAAAAGTGTGTTAAAATTAAGCCCGAGGCTTGGTATTTCCCATCCAATCACCGAAACATCAAAACTCTATTTTAATTATGGACATTTTCAAAGTGAACCAAGTTCATCATACCGTTTCAGGTTACAAAGAGAATCAAATGGTTTGGTCACAAATATGGGTAACCCTAATATGGTATTTGAGCAAACGATAGCGTATGAATTGGGTTATTCTCAATCTTGGATGGATTACTTGTTTAATTTGGCAGCGTATTATAAAGATGTAACCAATGAACCCAATTGGGTTTACTACGCTAATATGGGACGTTCTGTTTCCTATTATAAAGCCATGAATAATGAGTATGAAGACATACGTGGATTTGAAATTACCATAAGTAAAAAAACAGGAAAGTGGTTCACAGGATTCATTAATTATACTTATATGGTTCGTTCCTATGGTCACTTTGGATTAACTAAATATTTTCAAGACCCTCAAGAACAGCAAGAATATTTACAATTAAATCCTTATCAGGAACGTCCACAGCCTTTACCTTATTGGCGAGGAAATATTCAATTGATCACTCCTCAAAACTTCGGTCCTATGGTTTTTGGAATTTTTAGACCTATTGGAGGATGGAAGCTGAATATATTGGGTACGTATAACACCGGGTCTTTTGCAACTTACAATCCGAATTCGACTCCAGGCATAGTGGACAACATTCAATGGAAAGATCGTTACAATATAGATTTTCGTTTAAATAAGTCGATCATAATGAAATCGTTAAATGCGGGAATTTTTATAGATGTAAACAATGTTTTAAATACAAAGTTTTTGAGTTACGCTGGGTTTTCTGATTACTATGATTACCTTGATTATATTGAATCATTAAACTTTCCCTGGGAGGAGGGTGTTGAACACGGTAATGATCGTGTGGGTGAGTACCGGGATTGGGATGTTAAATACGATCCACTCGAGCACAATCTGGATAATGAACCCGATATTGCAGCTAGAAATGCTGATCGGAAAAGAACAAAATCGTATATAGATATGCCAAACATAAAGGCATTTACCTTCCTTAATCCTATAAAAATCACATTCGGATTTACAATTCATTTTTAATCAATGAAATATTATTTTTATGTGTCTGCTCTTTGTGTGGGTAGTATTATTGGTCAAGTAGCTGAAACTGAAAAACGCTATGTGAAAGTCGGGTCTTTACAAAGCCATTTTTCTGCGTATGGATCAGAGCGGGCTTGGAACAATACTTATTACGAAGGGTTACGCTGGCCCGCAGACTACCCCTACCAGGATAATTCAGTCATTAAGCGTACATGGATTGCAACTGATAATTTTGTTGATGAGACAAATTTTGAGTGGGATCATTATGCAATATATTTTGCTTTGGATTACGTTGGGTTATCCCTATTCCCAATGGAACTAAAACAATCAGCAAAATTTCTACCACCCACTGTATATGTAGACGGCCGTGATATTCACGCTATCAATGCTGATAAAATAGATGAGATTAATCCTGATCAAAATCCGGACAGAATAATCACCAATGTAGTCAACACGTCAATGGGTTTAACCATGACTCGAAAAATATATGTGTTTAGTCAGCAGTACCATGATAATTATTTTATAAAAGAATTCACATTTACTAATACCGGGAATACTGATTGGGATAATGATATTGAATTAAATGCAACTTTAAACGGTGTTCGTATTGGGTGGGGGACACGTTACAGTTGTGGGAGAGAAGGAACATTTAATATCGGGGACGGTCAATCATGGGGCAAACATTCATGGGTGACAGTCCGCGGAGAAAACTATGCAGAACACAGCAACGATATTATTGATGAGTCCAATCCAATTGTAGATTGGCTGCGTTCCGGTTTTTCCTGGGCGGGTCAATCGTTTGTTAATGCCCATAATAATATTGGTGCTCCTGATATTGACAAAAATGGACGCTTAACGTCCCCTCATCATGTTGGATCAGTGGTTCTGCACGTTGATAAAAGTGCCAATGATGCAACAGACGATCCTGAACAACCTGTATTTTTAGGATGGCATGCCGGGGACACGTACCCCAGTGTTGGCAACTTGCAGCAAAGCGATGAACTGAACATGGCAAAAGTCTATGATATGTTAAGCGGTAATCCTCATGAAGGATTGGGAGGAACAGACCGCTATGATGAAACTAATTTAGGTGAAGGTGATGAATACCTTTTTCATACGTCTGATCCATATACGTTTCATAATGATGGTGGCGGGACAAATGTAATGATGACCTATGGTCCATTTGATATAGCACCTGATGAGAGTATTACCATTGTCGAAGCAGAAGGGATTAATGGCTTGAACCGGCAGCAGTGCGAGACCATTGGGCAGAGATGGAAACAGGCTTTTGATACTCCAGGGGACAATGGTCCTTTTATTATGCCTGATGGATCAGAAACTAATAATAAGAATATTTTCAAAAACTCCTGGGTTTTCACCGGTAAAGATTCAATTTTGCTTACCTTTGGCCGGGCAAAAAGAAATTATGATCAGGATTTTTTAATCCCCCAACCACCATTTCCGCCAACATTATTTGACGTGCAGTCAGGAGGAGACAGAATTTATTTGTCTTGGGGGCCCAGCCCATCAGAGAGTGAGTCTGATTTTGCAGGTTACAAAATATTTAGAGCTGTCGGTAAAACTGATACGACATATGAAGAAATTTTCAGTGGAGATCCCGGTATATATGAATATCAAGATATGACCGCTATTCGAGGGTATTCATATTATTATTATTTAGTAGCTTTCAATGATGGCTCAAATAACAGTTCAGGACTTACCAACCCAAAAGGTCCACTGCAAAGCAGTAGATTTTATACAAAGACAACAACCCCCGCTTATTTAAGGCGAAAAGCCGGTGAGAATCTCGATGATATAAGGGTAGTTCCAAATCCGTTTCATATTGGCGCTGCAAACTTTCAGTATCCTGGAGAAAAAAATAAAATAATGTTTATGAATGTCCCGCCTCAATGCAAAATTAATATTTACACGGAACGAGGAGACCTGATTCAAACTATACTCCATACAGACGGAAGCGGAGACGAAACTTGGGACTCGGTCACATCTACTCGACAATTAATAGCCAGCGGCATTTATTTAGCTACTATAGTGGTAATTGAAGATTTTTTTGACGAATCATCCGGAGAAACATTATTCCAAAAAGGTGATACTACAATTAGAAAATTCGTCGTGATCAGGTAATAAATTTTAATTATATTTGATTTTAATACTAAATAATATTATAATTCTAAAGACTTATTAGACTAATAAAAACAAAGAAGGAGTCAATATGATGAAGTGGTTAACAAAATTAGCCTTAATCCCACTATTTGCCGGTAGTTTGTTGGCTGAAGATTGGGAAATGCAAAGTGTATTTCTTGATCTTGGTTTAGGTAGAAGCGATGCTGGCGGCATTCATGGATTACAGGTTGCTCCAGATGGCAATGTCTGGGTTGTAGCTTATGGTAGTGTTTATGGAGATACTGCATTTGTTGATGGTGATACAATTCCATTGAGACCCATTTGGGTATTAGATGAGAGTGGCAATCATGCATCTTTTTCTCCAATTCGTACCTTTGATTGGGCAGATTCTACCGGTTATTTGGTTAACTCTGCACGAGGGTTGAGCAAAGATTCCGAAGGAAATATACTATATTCATATTACAATGAGGTATTGAAGTTTAATTATCAAACAGGGGAGTTGATGGCCAGGAATAAACCTACTTATGACGAGGCTGGTGGAACTAGTTCATTAACCGAGGCTACTGCTGATGCTGACGGAAATGTATATGTAAGTTGGGTAGCAGGTGCTGGTAGGCCAGTTGTTAAAATCAGTGCTGATTTTTCTTCCCAAAGTAATGTTGCAGAATCTGGTGTAAACTATAACCGTTCTACAAACATTTCACCTTCTGGCGAAAGAATATTCCTAGGCTCTACATGGGGTTCAGGCGGTGTTCGTGTACTTGAGTCAAATGCACTGGGTACAGCATTTGATTCTGTTGATACCTATGGTGGTGTGGAACACACTTGGTTATTGCCGGATAGCAGTGCGGATACAACCGGAACTGTTTTGGTTTGGGCTGAAGTGCTTGAATTTAACAGAGGTGTTTTGTGGGTTGGTGAAACCGATCCAGGTTGGTATTCATCCTATCAAGAAGGTATTACAAGCTCCCATCCCTATGCCGGGGAGTGGATTGGCTTTGATCCAAATACAGGTGAATTAATTGATAATCTAGGTGTAGGACAAAGTGTATCGGCGGACGATGATGCATCTGCTTTGGCTGCAACTGGTGTAACCTGTAATCCAAGAGCAATGGATAATCAAGATGTAGATGGAACCACGCTATATGTAGCTGATTTTTCTACCAATGTAGTCCAAGTTTGGTATAATTCAGATCCTGTTGGATTGTCCATTGACGATGATTCTGAAAGTAGCACGCCCATTATAGCGCAAGGATATGCATTATATCAAGCGTATCCAAACCCGTTTAACCCGCAAACTAAGATTACTTATGAAATTGGTAGCTCTGGTTATGCAAAAGTGGAAATTTTCAACCTGAAAGGTGAACTTATTAATACACTTGTAAATGGTTGGCATTTTCATGGTGCACATGAAGTGGTTTGGAATGGTAGAGACAATAGTGATATGCAAGTTCCATCTGGAACCTATATCTATAGATTGATCTCATCTGATATTGCATTCTCAAAGAGAGTGACACTGCTGAAATAAGAACCATCTATTAAACATAAAAAAAACCCCTGTTAAAACAGGGGTTTTTTTTATGGTAATTTTCTCATAGTAAAAATGAATTTTAACTTGCAGAACGGCACATTATTATTTTCATTTTTAACGTTCATTGCTATGCTGAACGCTCAGCAAAAATATGATCTTAACATCGATCAGAACTTAATAAATCCAACTTTTTCTCCAGACGGAAATTACATTGCGCTAACTGATAAACAGTATTCAGGTATTTTTGTTTATGATCAAAAAAAAGAAAAAATTACAGATGTAACGAATAGATCAGCCGCCGGATTCGGGATGAGTTGGTCTGCAGATGGAGAGTGGATTTTAGCCAAACCGGCAACTTTTAAACAAAGAAGAAGATTCAATGACATCACTGCTTACCATTATCACAGTAGTGATACAATAGTGTTTACAGAAAATGAAACATACCTGCCTGGAAATCCGAACTGGGGAGAAGATAGCAGGTTTGTTTATATGAATGGTGGAAAAGGACTGAACATTTATAATCAGCCTGGCTTGAATAAAGGCAATATACAATCTGGTTTTATTGTGTATTCTTCCAATAACTCAATTTTCAAGTATAATTTTCAAACTGGTAATAACAATACATTATATGAGGGACAAGGTAGTATTCTCGATTTACAGCAGTCGCCCGATGGCCGGAAAGTTGTTTTCGAAGTTGTGGGTGGTGAATTAATGGTTTTGGATATTGAATCGTTAGAAAAAATTCAATTAGGCGTTGGTCATGAACCGGACTGGAATCCGGAAAGCAATAAAATTGCATATATGATAACGGAAGACGATGGCCATGTGATCACTGCATCTGATATTTATATTATCAATGCGGATGGATCAGAAAAAATGAACTTAACTCTAACATCCGATCAATTGGAAATGCGGCCTGATTGGCACCCTGGAGGGCAGTGGATAATTTTCGATCTGGATGGATTGGGTCCTATATCAATTCAGGAAATTGAATAAAGTGAAGTTCTGCAGTTTATTCTATTTTACAATAAGTATTACATCCCTTTCCTTCGGGCAGGTTACTGGTTTAAATGGATGGAATATTTTTATTGACCCGGGACATAGTCAAACTGAAAATATGGGTGTTAATGGCTATTCTGAAGCGGAAGAGGTCTTAAGAGTAGGATTACATCTACAGGACATTCTTTTAAATCAAACAGACATAGATACTGCATATATTTCCAGAACAAATGATCAGCAACAGGTTTCCCTCTATCAACGAACCAATCATGCCAATTCACTGGGTGCAGCATGGTATCATTCCATTCACAGCAATGCAGGTCCATCAGACCACAATAATACACTCATGTTATGGGGCGAACTCTATGATGGGACTCCGGACCCACCAGTAGGTGGAGAAGATATGAGCACTTTTATGATTGACATTCTCACGCCTGCGATGCGTATTCCCACCATAGGTTCGTGGGGTGATTGCAGCTTTTATTACTGGAGTGATTATTGCGCTAATTCAGGCGGTCCATATTTGTATGTGAACCGTAATACCAATATGCCATCAGAGTTAAGTGAAGAAGGACACCATACAAATCCAGCACAAAACCAGTTATTTATGAATGCCGAATACAAACGTATGTTGGCATATTCATTTTATTGGTCCATATTGGCATACCATAGTATCAATCGCCCCTTTGTTGGTATGTGTGCAGGAATAGTAACAAATGTTGAAAGCGGTCTGCCAATCAATAGGGCAGTCATTGAGATAAATGGTGAATCGTATACAACGGATACATTTGAGTCGCTTTTCAACAATTATTCGAATGATCCTGATGAGTTAAGAAATGGTTATTATTTTTTCGAAGGGTTGTTGGATACGACAGTGGCAGTAATTGTTTCGGCTAATCATTACTACAGTGATACATCAATAGTTACCTTATTAGATACATTTATTACTTTTCACGATGTTACTCTTCTCTCAAGCCTGCCACCATTTGTAACAAATACAATTCCGCAGGAGGGAGATACTTTGTACCCAGCCTGGTTGGAACTGGTTATGGATTTCAGTCGTCCGATTGATACTGCATCAGTCAGTAGTGCAATTGTTTTTAATCCATTTGTGAATTATAGTGCCCAGTGGTCTAATGATTATAAACGATTAACCATAATTCCGGATAGCCTTGGCTATGAAACTTGGTACACCCTTTCTATTCTTGATAGTATTGTGGATATATATGGACATGTTTTTGATGGTGATGGTGACAGTCTCGCTGGTGGTGTTTTTGAATTACTGTTTAAAACGGGTCCCCCGGACATGGAGGCACCCTATATTGTTAGTGTTTATCCTGAAAATGTATCACAGCTTGTGGAATTAACTCCAATCATCAATATGCGCTTTAATGAAACCATTGGACCCGATTCAATCATTGCTGATTTATTTTATCTGGAAAGGTTTTTAGACCATAGTCACGTTCTAGGAATTACAGAGCATTATATCGTTAACGATCAAAGTGTTATATGTTTTTTCCCTGATGATATATTACCAACCAATGAAACATTTGTAACGAGATTAAACGCTGGCCTGCAGGATGAATTCAATAACACCATGCCGGGGTCACATTCCTATAGCTTTCAAACAGGTGCAATGAGTTATGATATCACAATCATCGACAATTTTGAATTAAATTTATTAAGCAATTGGTGGTCGCCGGAAATGTCCGGCAGTACCACCGGAATTATTGCAGACAATACAAGTATGAATGTTAATCACACCCTAGTCAATCATTTAACCAATAGCACAACAGCCATGGAACTCAACTATGGCTGGGATCCAGATGCAGATTCATGGCTGATTCGAGAATACTTGAGCGGTGGTGCCCCCCAGAACGTACAGTTTAATCAAAATCACATTTTGCAGGTATATATCTTTGGTGACGGTAGCAACAATCAATTCAGGTTTTGTGTCGATGATAATGTTCCTGTTGGCGCGGCATCCAACCACGAAGTCAGTCCCTGGTATACAATAGATTGGATCGGTTGGAAATTGATCAGTTGGGATATGGCTAATGACGGAACCGGAACTTGGATCGGTGACGGCAATTTAGATGGGAATCTGCGTATTGACAGTTTCCAACTGACTTATGCTGAAAATGGTGCGGAAACCGGAACACTATTTTTTGATGACCTGCGTGTAGTTGATCTTGTCTATGCTGCATTATCAGGAGAAAATGATGTTCTTCCTAATGAGATCGCTTTATATCCTAACTATCCAAATCCCTTTAACCCTAACACAACAATCACTTATCATATCCCCAACAATGAACAAGTAAGAGTGACTATTGTAGATATTTTAGGCCGCCAGGTAAAAACATTAGCCAATTTTTACCAAACTGCAGGAAAATATAAACTCCACTGGTCTGGTAATAATAATGATAATAAAGCAGTAAGCTCAGGAGTATACATCGTTTTATTGATTGTAGGGGAGAAAACCATGAGCCAAAAAATTGTTTTAACCAGATAGCCTAATCATAAAGAAGGTAAGGCTTCCTTTTTTCCCTGAAACTAGTTTCTTCTATTGCCATTACACTCAATACTTTTTCCAGGGAATTTTCTCCCTGCAATAATTTGGTTAATTGATCGTTCCCCCATATTCTGTTCATACTTTTTGGTTTTACTGAAAAGTTCCAGGCTGTCATTATCTGGGCTATGTATAAGAATTTTACACCAGTCTTAACACTGTTATAATCTGTTCTGTCAGTAAGGAGCGTTTTCATACCAATACATTTTTCATTTAAATATTTTGGGTGTTCAGCCATCCCTTTTAACGATTTCGGTTTAAACCGTATTTCTTTGAACTTAGCCCCAGGAATTTTCATTCCGTTAATGTCTTTCGTAATTTCATTTAAATACCACGGCGCGCCCACTTTTTTAAATGGTTCTAATGTACCGCGGCCTTCACTCACATTTGTAGCCTCCAGCAAACACATCCCAGGGTATATAACAGCCGTTTCCAAGTCAGGTATATTAGGTGACGGTGGAATCCAGGGCAAACCTGTTTCATCGAAATACATATTGCGACGCCAGCCCTCCATTTCAATCACAGTTAGTTCAGGGATAGCTGTGATCCATTTTTCACCAGCAATCATTTGCACCAGTTCACCACAGGTTAAGCCGTAGCGGATGGGAATAGGATACATGCCTACGAATGATTTGTACTTTAAATCTAAAACGGGCCCTTCGATAGTTGTTCCGTTTAATGGGTTCGGCCTGTCCAAAACGATAATCGGAATTCCCGCTTGACCCGCAGCTTCCATTACCAGTCCAAGTGTGGAGATATATGTATAAAATCGTGCCCCCACATCCTGTATATCGTAAATAATCACATCCAGTCCTGCTAACATTTCCGGTGTTGGCTTGCGTGTTTTTCCGTATAAACTGTAGATTGTAGGCAAATCTTCCAAATGTTGATCATCTATCTTTTGCCCAGCTGAAATATTACCAAAGAAACCATGTTCCGGTGCGAAGATGGCTTGCAAGTGCACATTTTCTAATTGCATAAATATTTTGTAATTAGGTTTACCATTGCGATCCACCCCTGTGTGATTTGTAACCAACCCGACTTTTTTACCCTTAATGAAATCCAGTCTCTCATTTATCAATATATCTAACCCTGTTTGAACCTGACTATTGTATTTACCCATTTCCATTTGGTGAATGGATTGATTACATATGATTGATGTGATAAGAAAAGGAAAGATATATCTCATTTTATAAGCGTCATTTTTTGGATCTGACGTTTTGATCCATTTGATAATAATACAAAATAAATGCCGGAAGCATAATCCGATGCATCCCATTGAACTTCATGGTCCCCAACATCAAATTGATATGACTCTAATAATCGCCCATTGATATCCGATATTTGCAATATTGAATTTGGTTTAGAAACCTTAAATCTTATCGTAGCAGTAGTGTTAAAAGGATTTGGATATGGAACTTGCAATAGAAAAGTTGATGGCTGGTTATTTTCATCTTCAAGATCACTGGTAGATGTAAACTTCTCATCAATGGCATTCCATAATTCTGTATTATCACCATCATATCCTAATGCCCAAATGCCAATTCCCTGGAGGTCATATTGATTCACCAAGTCATACTTCATTGACAAGGACAAACTGTCATCGTACCAGCATTGGTGCCAGCCAGAACTTTGATATCTATACCAAGGTGATTGTGAATCATTGTCGCGTAGTTTACCATACGTTTGAGCCAGAGGTTCTGCCACAGAATAGGTTTTGGACGTAGCACTGCCAGTGGTGTTTGCACCTGCAGAGCTCGATTCAGCCGGCCAGTCATAACCATAGTAGGGACAACCCAGGATCAATTTGTCGTTCAAACCTCCCGACCAAGTCATATAGTCATTCACTGTCCAAGTAACATTATAAGTTCCCCATCCAGTGAATGGAGAAACCGGGCCTGTTGTCGGCGAGTTGGTCCAATGATAATCATAAGCCATAATCATTAAACCGTCACTATTAATGGCCAATTGGTCATAATCCCAGGCGCTGGACCAATCAACAGCGGGAGTGGCCAATGTCACTTGCGATTCCGGAATAGCGCTGTCAAATGCAGCTTTTAGATCAGTAATGAATTGCACCATATTTTCTTTCTGGGATGAAGGCAGACCTTCAAAATCGATGTTGACACCATCTGCGCCTGCAGAGCTGACGCTGTTGACCAACGTTGTAATAAGATTTTGGCGGTAATTGGCATTACTCAAAAGCGAAGAAATAGCATTGCTGTTAAATAGAGTTACTGTTAAAACCACTTCCACTCCGGCGCTGTGCGCAGTACTGATTAAATTGTTTGGGGGCCAACTGTGCCAGTTATCAATACCTCCTGTAGAATTGGTTTCAGCACCAAAGTAAGCAATTGTGGAAAGTAAGCTGTAATCTAAATCCAGCCATGCAGAACCCATCCAATAGGGATAATATCCAAATACAGTTCTATCTAATGTTCGATTCGATTCGGTGGATCGAAACAGTGGGATTAGTTCGTCATCATATAACGAAACGTTCTGTGTATTATAAATTTCCATTTCAAGCTGGTGTATACTAAGTCTTGCTTGACCTTGTAATAGACCATATATAATCAAAACTATAAATAGTTCAATTTTCAACATAACAGTTTTGGAAAATTTCTTCAATCGTTTCCCTTTGTCTGATCAACCGGGATTCTACACCATTCAACAATACTTCCGCGGCCCGGGGTCGTGTGCAAAACTGGTGGGACATGGTAAAAGAATATGCACCCGTATCCATCACGGCTACCAAGTCGCCTTCAGCCACTTCGGGAAAATCCCGATCTACGGCGAGACGGTCGGTATTTTCACAAATACGTCCCGTTATATCAACTTTATTTATGGTTGGCGCTTCCGGTTCTCCCAATTTATAGATGCGATGGTAGGCACCGTACAACGCTGGACGCATGAATGTTTCCATACCGGCATCCACACCAACAAATGTTTTATAGCTTTCTTTAATCCCTGTAACACGAGTGAGGAGAATACCTGTGTCACCCACTACAGATTTTCCCGGTTCAATCCACAGCGCCGGTTTTTTCTCGTTCCGTTCTTCAAAGAAAGTGTGAAAGTTGTTTGCTACATCGCTGAATACTTGATCAAAATCCAACCCAACTTCATCATCTTTGTAGGGAATTCCATAGCCGCCGCCCAGGCTGATATAGTCCATGTGTATATCCAGTTCTGCAGTCAATTGCTGGACTGTTTTCAATATTTCAGACATGAGGTGGGGGAAATAGTCGGGATCCAAAACACCCGATCCAGTCATACACTGAATTCCAAATTTCTCAATTCCAGATTCCTTCGCGAGACGATAAGCCTTAACGATATCATAATGAGGAACGCCAAATTTGGAATTTTCACCACCGGTGATAATTTGCGAAAAGGCTCCTTTTCCAAAGCCTGGATTTAGCCTAAATGCAATTTCACCAGGCAAACCAATGGCTTTCATGCGCCTGAAAGAAGTGATATCATCCAGGTTTATATGAGCTCCGGCTTTTAGAGCATAATTCAAATCTTCCGGTGATTCATAATTACCGGTATAAATACATTCGTTTCCATGAATCCCTGCTTTTTTGGCAGCATGAATTTCACCGGGGCTGGCACAGTCTGCTCCCAAACCTGGCAGATTGGATTTTAATATTTTTATAAGGGCGGGGTTGCTATTGGCTTTTATGGTATAACAAATATGATAGGCATCAAAATTATTGTCCAGAGCCATTTTTATTCGCTTAAGGTTGGCAACGAGCCTTTCCGCAGAATAAATATAAAGAGGTGTGCCGTATTCTTCTGCAATTGAAGAAAGCAATGGTTCATTTTTTACAATATGTAACAGTGGGTGTGTATTTTTCACAATTGTTACTTTGTTTTGTTTATAGTACTCTATGAAAGTAATATATAAAAGTTACATTGCGTTTAAGCAAGGTAACAGTGTTCATCCGTGTATTTAAAGTCTAATAAGTAAACAAACATTTTGAATCGATGAAAAATTTACAATTATTTTAAGTAAATCATACTTTTACGATCTGCAAATTCTCCGGCAGTAATAATATAGAAATAAATTCCGCTTGAGACTGTATGCTGATATTTGTTTACTCCCCGCCAAATTACTTCATGTCTGCCAGGCTGCTTCATCCCTTTATCCAATTGGATAATATGACGACCTAAAATATCATAAATCGACAAATTCACTTCAGTTGTTTTTGGCAATAAATAACTAATGTGAGTTTCTGGATTAAATGGGTTTGGGTAGTTTTGATATAAAACAAAATCTTCAGGTAAAATTAATTCTGGATCAGTTGACAGTATCGTTTTATTCACAATACGAAAATTATCAAAGAATATTCGTCCTTCCACAGAACCTCCAGGACTATGGGTCAATTGAAAACTATCAATTCGTAATGTACCTTCTAGAATACCATTACCGATCCAAGTCCCCAAAGAATCCGTACCTAAATTCCATTCAATTAACCGCCAGCCTAACCAATTTAATTGAATCCATTGGCTGACTTCATGGTATTCTCCAGCGGCATCCGGCACATGATCATCCACACAGAACCGGAACAGATTATTGCTGCCATCGCCATAAATATAACATTGAAGTGTATAAGATGTATCAAACTGTACATTTCGAGGCGGGCCACCCGATAGGTATTCCCTGAGAAATTGATCTGAAGCATCTAAATCCCACACATAAGATAGGCGAGCCGAGCGTTGCGGTGAGGTTCCGGGTAAAAATATTTGGTTTGATGTTCCGAAAGATGTTCCGGACAGAACTCCAACGGTGGAACCACTTCCTGTGGGATCCCACCAATTATTGACATTTGAAAAATTATCAATCGTTATTATTTCACTGTAACCAAGTGCCGAAGTAAAAATGGAAGCGTGAATTTCTTCCATAGTATTCCCAAGTAAATCTGTAATGTCATTGGTTAGTGTAAATTCGTATTCAGACTCAGGCGTTAATGGATCTAAAGGGCGAAGGGTAACTGCAGTTTTTCCCTGGAGTTCTGACACGTGCATATTTGCCGGTACTTGAGTTCCCAAATGACTTAGTAAAAATGAATTTTCTGAAAGAGTAGTTATATCAATCGATTCATTGAAAATAATCGTAATGATATTGTGAATATCAAAACCTATATTTTCCTCATAAAAATCCAAATTACTTTCTATAACAAGGGGTCCGTAAATATCCTCTTCCACTGTTGAGAATTGAAGTGTAAAAGAGTCACCACCGATTCCATCACTGTTGCCGTCCAGTTGCACTCCATTTATGTCACTAACAGTTTCATCTAAAGTCAATTCATAATCAGTATGATAGCTTAGGTTATTTAAAAATTCAATATTTAAAGTGTGATTTTGGTTTGTCCAAGATAGGGTAAAAGGAACTGAAGGAGTAATATGAATACTTGTGGTATCTGCAGTCAAAATAGACATCGTTTTCGAAAAAGTAAAATATAAAGAAGTACTTACATTAATTGTATCGCCTTCATATGGCTCTGTTGCTATAACAACCGGTGGGAATGAAGGAATTGAATCAGTTGCAATTATATTAGATAGTATCGATTCATTCCAATATCGGTCAAATTGCGTTACACCATAAGTATATTGTCCGTTAAAATCCTGAGTCCCATCGAATGAGTCAGTATAATACAATGTATCACCCCCAAAAAAAATATGGATAATATCGTCATCGTTTACAAGTAAAGAATCATTTTCAGAACGATAAATTGCTGTCCATAAAGTTGAAGACGTATCTTCAGTTTGAATCCTAATAAAATAATTCAAACTGTCAATCTTATTTACAAATATTAAAGGTGCGCTGGGAGATCCCCCTTGGTTTTCTGGGATTGATCTAATTTTGGTTTGTCTGCGAAAAAATGTATGACCCGCTTGTATCCAATAATTACGAAAATCCCATTCTCCTGAGCTGAAGAATTGAAAACCATCTACCCAGTCGATCTGTCGACATGTATTAATAATCGATGGGTGGTTTTGCCAAGCATTGTTATCCTCAAGCATGTAAGATCCCACACCAACAGAGTATAATCTTCCTTCATCAATGCCAGGCTGGATATAATATCCCCAGCATTGCTCACTTGTACTTTGTCCATCACCCCCTACTAACATATTATAAAATCCTGCTGCAGTTGTCCAGTGATAATGCATTGGTGTTAACTGGTTAATAAAACCCTCATTAAACCATAATGCAGCATCTTGATAAACCGTTCCGTAGCCTTGCCAACCGCCCCATCTATAATTTCCCAATGCAGCAACAGAGAGGCGGACGTGGGGTTTCACTGTTTGCATGGAATCATCCAGCGCCTCTACGAATTCCGTAACAGACCAGCGCCACCATTCTTCCCAAGAAGAAAAACCTACGGGTATACCAGAGCTATAAGGATGCTCAACGTCATAAAGATATCTGCCCGTTTGATTATTGTTTATTTCCTGTATCTGATCATCAGTAATCCAACCGTCATTTATACGTATTTCATCAATTTGATTACCATAGTTAATTTGTCGTTGGGTATTGGTATACTCATTCCATCGAACATAATCTAGATGGAGACCATCAATATCATAATTATTAACCACTTCCATAGCTACATTCACAAGATAGTCCCGTACAGCTTCTAATCCGGGTGAAATAGAGCGATATGAATCCATTGGTGTACCATTTTGGTCCCGGCATATCCATTCAGGATGTTCAGCTGCCGGTGAACCAGGGTATGTACTTGAAACTTGAAAAACATTGAACCACGCATGAAGTTCTAGTCCGCGCTGGTGAGCTTCTTCTACAGCAAAGGCGAGAGGATCAAAACCAGGATTATTATAATTAGCATAATATCCCCAAGGTTCGTATGAAGAATTGTAATAAGCAGTACCACTTTGGCGTATTTGGAAAAGAACAGAAGTCATATTGGCAGCAGCATGATTATCCAACTTCGTCCTTATTTTATCCCTGATTTCTTCTGCATTATCATCTGGATTTATCCAGTCCCAGGTTATTACCCAAGTAGCGCGGAATTCACTATTGTTATTTTGAGAAAATAGTATTGTGATAAACCAAATGATTGAAAACATATTTTTCATGTTAAAAATTACATTGCGTTTAAGCAAGGTAACAGTGTTCATCCGTATATTTATAGACTAATAATCATCCTTTCTAAAGTAAACAAACATTATGAATCCGGAAAAATTACAGCGTGATATTCATGCTTTTTGGGACGATGCAATTGTCCCCACTATCAGTGAATACATAAAGATCCCTAATAAATCTCCAGCTTTTGACCCTGATTGGTCAGCCAATGGATTTATGGATCAGGTTGTAGATTTGGTAAGTGATTGGGTAAAAAAATATAAGCCCGAAAAAAGTTCATTGCATGTCTATAAAGAAGCAGGTAGAACACCCCTTTTAATCCTTGATGTTCCCGGTGATTCTGACGGCACAATTCTGGTGTATGGCCACTTGGACAAACAGCCGGAGATGGAAGGTTGGGCGGATGGCTTGGACCCATGGCAGCCAGTAATGAAAGAAGATAAGCTATATGGACGAGGTGGCGCAGATGATGGCTATGCAGTTTTTGCGTCAGTATGTACAATAAATGCATTGTTGGACCAGGGAATCAAATTGCCGAGAATTGTTGTGTTGATTGAATGTTCAGAGGAAAGTGGTTCGCCAGATTTGCCATTTTATATGGAACACTGTGCTGATGTTATTGGATCTCCTGATCTCGTTATCTGTTTGGATTCTGGAGCCGGGAATTATGAGCAATTCTGGACCACGACATCATTGCGGGGTTTGATCGGCTGTACATTACGAGTTGATATTTTGAAAGAAGGGATTCATTCAGGAGGAGGCAGCGGTATTGCGCCTTCTTCATTCAGACTTGTTCGAAAATTACTATCCAGGCTCGAAGATGAAAACACAGGTCACATTATCGTTGAGAAGTTGAAAGTGGAGATTCCTGAAAATCGAATTAAAGAAGTCAAGGCAATGGTGAAAGCCCTAGGGAATGAGGTATATAATACACTGCCTTGGGTTGCAGGAGCTGGACCGATAACAAATGACAAAGTTGAAATGGTTATAAATAACACCTGGCGGCCCATGTTATCAATAGTGGGCGCCGATGGCCTGCCGGCAGTAAAAGACGGTGGCAATGTGTTGCGGCCCTATACAACGGTAAAATTGTCGCTGCGTATTCCGCCAACGCTCGATGCTAATGCAGCACAAACAGTCGTTGAAGAATTATTAACGAGTGACCCTCCTTACGGTGCAACAGTAACTATGGAATTTGAAGAACCGGCTACGGGCTGGGAAGCACCGCCGCTGGCACCATGGCTGGATGAGGCAATACAGAACGCATCCAATGCAATATATAATAAACCGGCCCTGGCCATGGGCGAAGGGGGGACAATACCTTTTATGTCCATGCTTGGTGAAAAATTCCCGGCAGCTCAATTCGTCATCACCGGTGTGCTTGGCCCCCAGTCCAATGCCCATGGACCAAATGAATTTTTACATATTCCTTATGCGAAAAAACTGACAGCTTGCGTGGGTTTGATCATTGAATCATTTAAGAAAGATATATAAATGAGCAAACGAGTATTCACTTTTTTGACTGTAGTTTCATTATCTTTTGCCGAAATCATTTATGTTCCCGATTCTGCTGCTACGATTCAAGACGGTATTGAATCAGCTATGTCAGGCGATACTGTATTGGTTATGACAGGAACGTATATTGAAAATATTAATTTTGATGGCAAGGATATATTGGTTTCTTCTTTGTTCCTGTTTAATGATGACTCATCCATAATCGACTCAACGATCATAAATGGCGATGAAATCACCAGTGTAGTCATTTTTAATTCCAATGAAGACTCTACGTCCATTCTCAATGGGTTTACGTTACGGGACGGGTTAGGTAATTTTGCTGATCCGGACGGTGACGGTGATAGTTATAATTATGGTGGTGGCATTTATTGTGAAAATTCAAGCCCAAAACTTTCCAATTTAATAATTAAGGGAAATGCGTCACCAGATGGCGGCGGTGGCGGTATTTTTTGTTATGGAGCTGATCCGCTAATTTCAAACTCGATTATAATGCAAAACTCTTCCAGTTCCATCGGCGGTGGACTGTATTGTAAAGCTGCTTCAAACCCTAAATTGGATAATGTCATTTTTGATGGTAATTGGTCAAGCCATGGCGGTGGAGCATATTTAAGAAATAATTCAATTGGAGTATTTCAAAATTGTGTATTCAAGAATAATTTTACAAATGGTACGGGTGGAGCCATTTCCTTAAGAAATAATGCAAATATTCTTTTAAACGAAGTGTTAATCACTGAAAATATTTGTGATTATTATGGCGGTGGAATTTATTGTAACAATGCTGATCCTGAATTAAACCAAGTGACTATAACAGAAAATGAATCAGAAAGTGGAGGTGGTATCTATTGCCGCAACGGCTCTGAACCATCATTGCTCAATACTATCGTTTGGAATAACATTGGTGCAGAGATCTATTTCCGTGGTAATGAAGATGCAAATTCCATGACCATTGCTTATTCAGATATTGAAGGCGGAACTGATGGTATAACCACCAACAACAATGCAGACGTGGATTGGCTGGATGGAAATATAGTAGACGATCCTCGTTTTTGTAGTGTACCTGAGAATAATTTTACATTAGTTGACAATTCACCATGTGCAGCGGGAGGGCTGGACAGCACGCATATGGGCGCGTATGGTGTAGGTTGTCCACCTATAAATCTAGGGCCAGTTTGGTACGTAGCAAACGATGGTGATGATTTAAGTGATGGCAGTCTAGAGACACCTTACGCAACCTTTGCCATGGCACTTGACCAAGTTGGTGATGGTGATACTATCATTTTTTTTCCTGGTGAATATGATATTACAATAGATTTTGACGGTAAAGGGATCGTGATTGGATCGTTTTATTTAACTACACATGATTCATCGTATATAAATGAAACGATCTTAAAGAATTTCAGTCCAGGAAGTATTGTAACGTTTAACAGCGGTGAAGATTCAACCAGTGTTTTAAAAGGTCTGACCTTGCAGGAGGGAACAGCATCTCACGGAGGTGGAGTACATATTACAGGATCCTCACCGAAGATTGAGCATCTGGTAATACTGAATAATACTGCAGACTATGGTGGCGGTATATATATCAATGGAGGTGCACCCCATTTAGATAATATTATTTTGCATGGCAACAGTGCAAATTACGGGGGCGCAATATTTGTCGGAGGAAGTGCACTTGATATAAAGAATTTAA
>Ga0187827_10000371_pt1 | contig 71820 bp, 61 predicted proteins | sample ETNtaG_39_FD_167969 | JGI IMG/M metagenome (GOLD analysis project Ga0187827, IMG submission 167969) | Marine microbial and viral communities from oxygen minimum zone, Eastern Pacific Ocean - ETNP2014_SV_150_PacBio MetaG (Illumina Assembly) | ecosystem: Environmental > Aquatic > Marine > Hypoxic... | reverse complement strand
TTCAGGCCTCGGTCGTCAGAGACCGCCTCGCAGATAGCAGCGCCCGGCCACGATCGGACCTCAACGTGCACCGGGCTCGACCGGGCCCCTCAAGAGTGCGGATGGAAGCCAGGGTCCCTGACCGGCTTGACACCGGCTGGGCCTCTCATGGAAGGCCTGATGGCCTGCGCCACAGAAGCGGGCGGCCAACCGCGTGTCACCGACCGGCCGGCAGGGCGTCGTCGGGCAGGGCGAACGAGGTGAGAGTGCCGCCGGCGGGGATCAGGACGTGCTGCTTGCCATCGAGCATGTGTGTGATGGCGGCCGTTCCCCAGATCGACGACCCGGTCGGGTAGTGCCACAGGTTCTCGCCGGTGTCGGCGTCGAACGCCATGAAATTTCCCTCGTTGTCGCCACCGAACACCACGCCCGCAGCGGTCGACATGACGCCCGCGAGCGTCGGGGTCGGATAGCGGAATTCCCAGCGCCGCTCGCCCGTGAACACGTCGATGGCGCGTAGCGCGCTGTAGCCCTGGTCGGAGTCGACCCAGACCGTGCCGCCCGACGACCGTTGTCCGGGCGCGATCTCCGGCTTCTCGGGAATGAAGGTCGCACAGGTCTCACGCGCGGTCACGAAGAACAGCCCACGCGCTGGGTCGAAGGATGGCGGCATGAAGTTGGTGCCACCCCAGTAGTCCGGCAGGCAACCCTGGCTTCCGTCGTTCAGGATGATCGGCCGGCCGTCCGGACCGATCTCGCGCGCCCATGTCGTGTCGGTGAACGGTGTCCCCAGCAGCAACTCGCCGGTCTCCCGATCGAGCACGTAGAAGAAGCCGTTGCGATTGGCCACCATCACGACCTTGCGCGGGCGGCCCCCCCAGGTGATGTCGGCCTGAACCGGCACATGGTTCGAGTCCCAGTCGTTCATGTCGTGCGGCGTGAACTGATAGTGCCACCGGAGGGTGCCGGTGTCGGCCTCGAGGGCCACGATCGAGGCTGTGTAGAGGTTGTCGCCCAACCGGTCGTCGCCGTAGTAGTCGGGGTTCGGGTTGCCGGTGCCCCAGTAGATCAGGTTGAGCTCGGGGTCGTAGCTCCCGGTCATCCAGGTGCCCCCGCCCCCGCGCTCTCGGACGCCGGTGAACGGCCAGGTGTCGCCACCAGGCTCATCTGGGCTCGGAATCGTATAGAACCGCCAGTCGCGCTCTCCGGTCGCCGGATCGTAGGCGTCGATGAATCCCTTGGTCGGGTACTCGCCCCCCGAGATCCCCACGATGACCTTGCCGTCGACAATCAGCGGCGCTACCGTCGCCGCATACCCGATCCGGTAGTCGGCCAGCTCGACGTCCCACAGGATGTCGCCGGTCGTGCGGTCGAACGACAACAGATGCGCGTCGAGCGTCACCATGAACAGCTGATCGCCGAGCATGCCGAACCCGCGGTTTACGGGCGCGCTGCGGCCGTAGGTGAGATCGTCCGGCAGCTCGCGCCGGTACTGCCAGAACTGCCTACCGGTCCGTGCATCCAGCGCCCAAGCGTAGTTGTTCGGACCGGTCACATAGAGCACGCCGTCCCAGACCAGCGGCGTGGTCTCGAACCCGCGTCCCCGAGCGGTGGTGCCGGACTGAAACGTCCACTGCGCCGCCAGTCGATGCACGTTCGCGGGGGTGATCTGGGTTAGCGGGCTATGGCGGCGTCCGCTGTAGTCGCCCGAGAAGGTCGGCCAGCGCGCGGGGTCGCTGAACCCCTCGAGCAGCTGTTGATAGGTCGGCCCGGACCGGCCCTGTGCGCCGAGCCAAACCGCCAGGGGGGCGCTCAGCAGCGCCGCGACCATCACCGGGCGAATCACACGCATGGGTCTGAACCTTTCCCCGCTACGGCGCGGCGTCCGCCTCGCGCACCGATGCGAGGAACCGCAAGAGATCGTCGAGGTCCCCGTCGCTCAGGCGGTCGACACCGAAGGCCGGCATGAGCGAGCTCGCCTCGTCTCGCACGTCCCGCAGGTCCGCCCTCAGATAGCCCTGGAGCCGTTCGTCCGTGTCGACGACCTGGACCGAGAAGGCATCAGCGCTCTTCTTCACGCCGAGGATCTCGTCGCCGTCCCGCATGACCAGCGTCACGGTGCGATAGCCGACCGCCATCGACGCGCCGGGATCGCGAATCGCCTGCGTGAGACTCGCCCGGGACCGGGTCACGGTAATCCGGGACAGATCGGGCCCCAGCCGCCCGCCACGCCCGGCCGCCCGATGACACCGGGCACAATTCGATCGAAAGATCTCTTGACCGCGGTCGGCGTCGCCCGTCGCGAACTCGACCGGTGAGACAGTGCCGATGCTCTTGAGATAGGTGACGATCGCCCAGAGCTCATCGTCGGGCGCCGCGCTCGATGGCATGATGCTGCCGGGGATGCCGGCGCGAATCGTCTGAAAGATCCGATCGTCGCCGGCGCCGACCGCCCAGAGCTCGGTCAGATCCGGACCGCTGATGCCTTTCGCGTCCGCACCGTGACACTCGGCGCACCGAGTGGCGAACAGAGCCCGACCAGCCCGGGTCGCCGCGGGACTGCCTTCGTGGGGATTGACCAGGCCGTCCTGCCCTGCCCGAGCCACGGTGGGAACGCACCACACCCAGACACACGTGATCACAGCACACGACAAATGGCGCACCCAATGGGGTCTGCGCGAGTACTCGTTCACCATGTTGTCGAAACCGGCCTCACGGTACCGCATACGTGACGGCCGTTCAACACGCGCGCGACCCGGCCGGCGGTACGGCCCGATCTCGCGGATCACGCCAGCGCGCGTGTTCAGAAGGAAGACGCGGCTGTCTTGGCTCCCGCCGTCGTGACCGTCATCGGCACCGCCGCTACGCACCCGATCATCGTTTTGAACATGAACTCCCTCGGTCCAGGTACCATGACCCACCGGCGACCCGCATGACAAGCGGGGGCTCGGGAGGAACAGCTGATGGGACCACTCGCCGGAGTGAGAGTTGTCGAGCTGGCCGGGATCGGCCCCTGCCCGATGTGCGGCATGTTGCTCGCGGAGCTCGGCGCCGATGTGTTGAAGATCGACCGCCTCCAGCCCTCCGGATTGGGCTTCGCTGTGGGGGACGCGCACGCCTACCTGCACCGCAGCCGTCGGTCCGCCGCGGTCGACCTGAAGCAGGCTGATGGCACCGGGCTGGTGCTTCGCCTCTGCGCCTCGGCGGATGCCCTAATCGAGGGGTTCCGGCCTGGCGTGACCGAGCGCCTCGGCATCGGTCCCGAGCCCTGCCTGGCGGCGAACCCGCGTCTCGTTTACGGACGGGTGACCGGTTGGGGACAGAACGGCCCGCTCGCCCATGCAGCCGGGCACGACCTGAACTACATCGCGCTGACCGGTGCGCTCCACGCAATCGGCCGGCCCGGACAGCGGCCGACTCCGCCGCTCAACCTCATCGGCGACTTCGGGGGCGGAGCGCTGTATCTGGCGCTCGGGGTGGTGGCGGCGCTGCTCGAGGCGCAACGTTCGGGACAGGGACAGGTCGTGGACGCGGCGATGGTCGACGGGGCAGCGTCGTTGATGACCGGCCTCTACGGTTTGCGGGGCGCCGGGCTCATGGGCGACGAACGTGGCGCCAACGTGCTCGACGGCGGCGCCCACTTCTACGACGTCTATGAGACGAGCGACGGAAAGTTCATCGCCCTGGCACCGATTGAGCCAGGCTTCTATAGGACCCTGCTACAGCGGCTCGGGCTTCCCCCGGACGAATTGCCCCACTCCATGAAGGCGAGCGACTGGCCCGGCCTCAAGTCGAAACTGGCGGCCCTGGTCGGCACCAGGAGCCGTGACGAGTGGACCGCGTTGCTCGAAGGGTCCGACGCCTGCTTCGCCCCGGTGCTGAGCATGGCCGAAGCGCCACACCATCCGCACAACGAGGCTCGGGCGACCTTCATAGAAGGCGACGAAGGGTGGCAACCCAACGCAGCTCCGCGATTCAGCCGCACGCCGAGCTCCATCCGCGGGGCACCGGCCGCGGCCGGCGAGCACACGCAAGAAGCGCTGTCGGACTGGGGAGTGCCAGACGAGGAGATCGAGGCGCTGCTTGATAGCGGCGTGATTGCCCAGCGCCCGAAGCCGCAGGCATGAATCCGAACGCTCCGCGGGCCTGAAGACCCTTGCTACCGGTACACTCCAGCGTCCTGCTGATTATGGCAATGCGAACGTCACGAGCGTATCGCTGGCGGCTATCGCCACATACTGCTTGCCGTCGCCGCCTCGGTAGGTAATCGGATTGGCGTTGCCGAATCCGCTCAGCGCACCCACCCACACCTCACGGCCTGTCGTCGCCTCGAAAGCGCGCAGGCGATTGTCGTCGGTCCCGGCCACGAACAGCAGACCGCCGCCAGTGACGATGGCGGCCGCGCGAATCGGGCGGCCTGTATCCTGCTTGCCCTCCGGTAGTTGGTCGGTAATGCCGAGTGTGCTCTGCCACGCAACGTCTCCGGTCGAGGCGTCGACTGCCGTCAGCCGGCCCCATGGCGGTTTCTGGCACGGCAGGGTCGCGTCACCGATCCGTACGGTGAAGCTGGACGGACGGGGAGCGCGCTTGACATAGGGCACGGGCGACTCGTCTGGTGCCGCTTCCATCCACCCCAGCAGCCCGAGATCCTGTGTGGCCACGAACACGTAGCCTGTGGCCGGGTCAAACGCCGCTCCACCCCAGTTCGCACCACCGACTCCACCCGGAAACGAGATCGTGGTCCGTGGCGGCGCGCCCTCCGCGCGATACACCCAGGGCGTGAACGGACCGGCGTTGTAGAGCTCGCCCAGGCCGGCCACCATCTCCGCGCACGCCGCGGCGTGCTCGGCCGATGTGTCCTCGGCCGTGACCAGATCGCCCGGATCGAACCTGACGCGTGCCAGCCCAGTCGGCTTCACGGGCACTGGCTGCGTTGTGGCGGCCTGCTCGCCCGGCACGTCGCTCGCCGCCACCTCGATGTCCTCGACGCCATAGATCGGCTCGCCCGTTTCCCGATTCAGTATGTACAGGTAGCCGGACTTCGTGGTAACGCCCAGCGCCGGGATCGACCCGCCGTCACGAGGGATGTCGAACAGGGCGGGCGGCGCCGGCGGATCGGCATCCCAGAGATCGTGACGGATCGTCTGGAAGTGCCACCGATAGGCGCCGGTCTCGATGTCCACCGCGACCACCGCGTTCCCGTAGAGGTTGTCGCCCCCCCGGTCGCCACCGTAGTCGGCCGGTATGGGTGAGGCCAGCGGCAGATAGAGCAGCCCCCGCTCCTCATCCATTGAAAAATAAAACGGCCACGCATTGACACCCAGCCGGTCGCGCCAACTGTCGCCCTCCCACGTGTCGTGCCCCGGCTCACCCGGCTGCGGCACCGAGCTGAACTCCCACACCTTCTCGCCCGTGCGGGCGCTGAAGGCGCGCGCGTTGCCGATGCCACCGGGGGCACCGCGTGGGGTGTTGGCGCCGACCACCACGGCATCGCCGTAGACGAGCGGCACCGAGTTGTAGGGCACCCCCATGTCGGTCTCGCCGCCCTGCCCGAAGCTGTCGATCGACGCGCCGGTCGCGGCATCCATCGCGATCAACCGCGTGCCGGAGGTCACGATGATGCGCGCCGGCGTGGCCTCATCGCCCGGCCAGTAGGACACACCGCGACGCGACGGCGCACCGTCGGCAACCTGATGCCGCCAGATCTCGCTGCCCGTGTCCGGGTCGAGCGCGACCACGCGGTCGGCCGCCGGCAGATACATGACCCCGTCGACCACGATCGGCGTCGCCTGTGAGTTGGGTCCGCGCCCGCCGGGCTCCTCGGCCTCCAGCGAGTAGGTCCAGGACTCGGCCAGGTTCGCCACATTGGCAGGCGTGATCTCAGCCAGCGACGAATAGCCGGTCGCCGCCAGGTCGTGGCGATACATCGGCCAGTCGGCGCTGTCCTCCACCGCCATCGCCTGGGGCGCGTCGCCCTCCTCCGGGACACCACCGCCGCCGCACTGCGCCAGCACCAGGACACCGAGCGCAACACCGAACACCATCGTCAGCCGTGTGAATCGCATCACGTCTCAACCTCCGGTCGAAAACCTGGGGGAGCGGGCATTGTATATCGGTGCACCTCGATCGGCGCCCATTCTGGCGACATGGCCTGCCATTCTGCCGCAATTGAGACCGCTGTGCCCGTATAATCGACCCGTTTCAGATCACCGGTCCAGCACTGGTCCGAGGGGCCGAGACGCCTCGTACCGGAGGGCATCATGAGCACAGTCATTCGACCGGCACTATTCTTGGTCCTGGCCTTGGCAACCATGTCGGCGTCGGCCCAGGCTCAGACCGATGACACGCTACGTATCTATCTTGTCGACGTGGAGGGCGGCAACGCCACGCTTTTTGTCTCGCCAGAGGGCGAGTCATTGCTGATCGATACCGGCAATGGTGGCGCGAACGCCGACCGGGACGTCGGCCGCATCATGGCAGCGGTCGAGGACGCGGGGCTGCAGCAGATCGACCATCTGATCACGACTCACTACCACGGGGACCATTACGGTGGGATGAGCGAGCTGGCCACGCGGATCCCGATCCGGCACTTCATCGACCATGGGCCGAGCGTCGAGGATAACGCGCGCACCCTCGAGTTTCTCGATGGCGCCTATCGTGATTTGTTCACCGCAGCCCGGCACACGGTGGCGCGGCCCGGCGACACGGTGCCGCTAGCCGGCGTCGACGTCACGGTGATGGCGTCCGGCGGGCAGGTAATCCAGACACCGCTATCAGGCGGCGGTGGGTCGAACCCGTATTGCGCCGACTTCGAACCGCAGGCCGAGGACCGTGGTGAGAACGCTCAGTCGGTGGGCATCCACTTCAGGTTCGGCCAGTTCCGCGGGACGCATCTGGGCGACTTGACCGTCAACAAGGAGTTCGAGCTGGTCTGTCCCGCCAACCCAATCGGTACGGTCGATCTTCACATCGTCTCGCACCACGGACTGCAGACATCGAACTCCGCCGCGCTCATCCACGCAATCGCGCCACGCGTGGCACTGATGAACAACGGAACTCGCAAGGGCGGCTCGCCCGGACCGATGACCACGCTGCACACATCACCCGGTCTGGAAGACCTCTGGCAACTCCATTTCTCGGTGCTGAGCGGGCAGGAGTACACGGTGCCCGGAGTGTTTATTGCCAACATGGTCGACGACCAGCCGGCGACGATGCCGCTGGCCCCGATGCCGCAGCCGCGACGGGGTTCCAACGCCGGGCCGCCACCGATACACAGCGGCCCCGCGCACTGGATCGAAGTCGAGGCGCAGCGCGACGGCGGCTTCACCGTGACCAACAGCCGGAACGGGTTCAGCAAGTCGTACTAGAGCGAACCCGCAAAGCGCTACTCGGCGCGAGGAGCGGTCACCGGGTTGAGCCGTGCGGCGCGACGGGCCGGCAGATAGGCGGCGACCAGCGCCGTCAGACCGAGGACGACCGGCACCGCCGCGAAGGTCGTCAGGTCGAAGGTCTCCACACCGAACAGCAGGTCGCTGAGCAGCCGCGCCAGCGCGAACGACGCGACGAGCCCGATGAAGGTCCCGACCACCACGAGTTTCAGCCCGCTCGCCGCCAGGAGCCGGACGACGCGGTCGGCGTCGGCGCCGAGCGCCATCCGGATGCCCACCTCCCGGGTTCGCTGCGCCACGGCGTAGCTCACCACCCCGTAGAGGCCGATCCCCGAAAGCAACAACGCCAGGGCCGCGAAGACCGACAGGAGGAAGGCCGACATCCGCGCCGGCAGCAGCATGATGCCCAGATGCTCCTCCATTGTTTTTGTCTCCCAGACCCACAGGTCGGGGTCGACCTCCCGCCCGGCAGTCATCAGCGCCTGGGCAGTCTGTTCCGAGTCCGCGGTCGTATTGGCCACGACCGTCAGAAACGGCGTATACGCCTGGGAGTACGGCAGATAGACAATCAGCTCCGGATCCCCGCCAAGGGAGCGGACCCTCGCGTCATTGGCCACACCGACAACCAGCAGATCCCGTGCGTCCTCGCCCAGTCGGCGCAGCATCCGACCCAGAGCGTCGCCGTCGGTGAAGAATCGCCGCGCCGTAGCCTCGCTGATGATCGCGACGCGTTGCGTGTCGGGCAGATCGGCGGCGTCGAAGTTGCGGCCCCGCAGAATCCGCATGCCTGCCGCATCGAAGAAGTCAGGATCGACCTGGGCTCGATTGGCGCTGAAATACTCGGTGTCCGACGGTGGCTCGACCCCGTCGACGTTGAAGCCGATCGTCTGGGTACTGATGGTGGTCAGATGCAGCCGGTCGATGAGCCCGACCGATCTGACGCCAGGCAGCTGGCGGTAGCGTTCGAGCAGACGATCCGTATAGCGACGTCCCTCGTCGTTCGTGAAGCGCGTTGTCGGCACCATGAACGTCATGAGGGCGGTCGGCTCGCGGCCGAAGCCGACGTCGACCGCCTGCACCTTCTCGAAGCTACGGAGAAAGAGACCGGCGCCGACCAGCAGGATCAGCGACACCGTCAGTTGCGTGACGACGAGCGCGTTGCGCCACCGTAGCTGTCCCGGCTGGCCGCCGCCCGCGGTCTCGCTTTTCAAGGTCGACGCGACATCGGGCCGGGTGCTCTGAAGCGCCGGCACCAGCCCGAGGAGCGCGCCGGCCAGCACGGAGAGGCCGAACGTGAACCCGAGCACGGTCCAATCGAGGCTGAGGTCGAGAACGATCGGCACCGGCAGGGGCAGCTCGGCGCGCTGCAGCAGACCCAGCAGTGCGACGGCGATCCCGAGGCCGACCACGCCGGCCAGCAGGCTGAGGAGCGTGGTCTCGGTCAGGAGGCGCCGGACGAGCGACCCGCGAGAGGCGCCGAGCGCCAATCGCACTGCAACGTCCCGCCGCCGGTCGAGCGCCCGCGCCAGAAGGAAGCTCGCCAGGTTCGTGCACGCCAGAAGCAGCACGAGACCGACCACCACCATCAAGAGCCACGCCGCTGCCCGGATGAACGGATCCATCGGCGGAAAGAGCAGCACGTCACCATGCGACAGAATCGCGAACTCGCTGGTGCGCCCCCACCCGCCCGGAGCCCTCTCCGTCAGATCGGCCGCGACAGCCGCCAGCGCAGCCTCGGCCTCCGGCAGCGTGGCACCGGGCTCGAGTCGCGCCTTCGTGAACATCGAGTGGTTGCCGCGCTCCTCGATCATCTCGGCGCCCATCAGCTCCTCGATCATCATGTAGGGCGCATAGAACGCCGGTGTGATGCCACGCATGCTCCCTGGGTAGTCTGGTGGGGCCACCCCGATGACCTCATAGGCGCGTCCGCCGATCCGAAGCGTCTGACCGATCGCGTCGGGACTCCCGCCGAACGCGCGCTGCCAGTAGCCATGGTCGAGCATGACTACCGCGTGAGAGCCGGGAGAGACGTCATCCTCTGGGAGGATCGTTCGACCAATGAGAGCATCGATGCCGAGGGTGCGGAAATACGACCCGGTGACCGTCTCTGCGAGGGCGAGATTGACGCCGCTCTCACTGTCGATCTGCACCTGCGTGAACTGCGACGCGGCGATATCGCTGAAGACCTCCGTCGTGCCGTCCCGCACGTCCTCGTAGTCCGGATACGACAACGTCCCGAAGCGGAACGTGGGCGAGTGCATGTAGAGGTTGACCAGCTCCTCCGGCCGCTCGAGTGGAACGGTGCGAAGCAGGACGGCGTTGACGAGGCTGAAGATCGCCGTATTGGCACCGATGCCGAGAGCCAGCGAGAGGACCGCCACCGCGCTGAACCCGGGACGCCGGGTCAGCGCGCGCAAACCGTCGCGCACGTCGCGCCGGATGTCGTCGAGAACGGGCATGCTGTCATGGACGGATCGGTACGGGCGGTTGTTCCCCAGGGCCGGGCACGTCTTCGGTCCCTGGAGCGCGCGGTCACCGCCAACGAGATATGCGAGGCGACGGCGGGTCCCGCCGAGGCCGCTCTTGTCGCGCAGCCTGGCTACAGGCTCCAGCCGTCCCGATACTCCTCGTCGAGGAAGGCGTTCGCCTCCGGCACGTTCGTGGCGCGCATCCGCGCCGCGTCCCACTCGATCGTCTGGCCGGTGCGCACGGCAAGGTTGCCCAGCAGGACGACCTCGGTCAGTGGACCGGAATGCTCCGGAAAGCTGGAGCCGGTGGCGCCGTTGCCCTTGCAGGCCTCGATCCACTCGAGGTAGACGCCTGGCGACCGCGGGTATCTCTGGGGAGGCGGGCTAGCCATGACGTCGTCATGGAGCGTGGTCGGAAACACGTGGGGCTCCCGCCCATACATGTCGGCGCCGATCGCGCCACCCTCGCCGATGAAGAGCTGACCACTGCTGCCGCCCGGCAGCCGTTCCCCGCTGACCAGTTGCGGCGGCCGCGGCATCGCCAGGTCACCGTCCCGCCAGACGAACCTGACCGGCGGCCGGCTCCCACGAGCCGGGAACTCGTAAGTGATCCGGGACACCGCCGGCGCGGTCTCGGCAAACAACGGTGTCGTCTCGGCCTCGATGCGGATGGGCTGGTCGAGCTCGAGCGCCCAGAACGCGGCGTCCATGGAGTGACAGGCGATGTCGCCCAGCGCACCGGTGCCGTAGTCCCACCACCCCCGCCAGCGGAACGGGTGATACGCCGGGTGATAGGGCCGGTGTCTGGCCGGACCAAGAAAGAGATCCCACTCGAGGCCGGACGGCATCTCGTGAGTGTCGGTTGGCCGCTCGATCGCCTGCGGCCAGATCGGCCGGTTCGTCCAGTACTGCACCTCGCGGACCGTCCCGATGACACCCGCCTCGATCCATTCCCTGATCTGCCGTGTGCCCTCACCCGCGTGGCCCTGGTTGCCCATCTGGGTCACCACGTCGTGTTCGCGGGCCGCGCGGGCGAGCGCGCGAGCCTCGGCCACGGTTCTCGTCAGCGGTTTCTCGCAGAAGACATGCTTGCCCCGACGCATCGCCTCCATCGCGATGACTGCGTGGATGTGGTCGGGTGTGGCGATGATCACCGCGTCGATGTCCGGCTCGCGGTCGAGCATCCGCCGGTAGTCGGAATAGGCGCTCGCCTGCGGATGCTCGGCGAAGGTCTCCGCGGCGTGACCCGCGTCGACGTCGCACAGCGCCACGATATGCTGGCTGCGACACCCCTCGATGCTGGCGCGTCCTCGACCTCCGATACCGATCCCGGCAGTGTTGAGCGTGTCGCTCGGCGCCTGAAAGCCGGCGCTGCCCAGCACGCGGCGCGGCACGACGGTGAGCGCGGCAGCCGATGCCGACGCCCCGGCGATGAACTGGCGACGCGAGATATCGTGGCGACTCATGGCGATGTCTCCAGTGGCGACGCAGACCCGGCCGGTGGTTCGGTGTCGGCTGCCCGGACAACCGCTGAAATCATGTCGCGACGGCCCCGGACCCTGCGGTCATTCCCGTATAATCGACGCAGCTTCACACAGTCATGTCTCTCGACGCTGCTATCCATTCGGATCTGCACGAGATCGATACTCCCGTCGACACCGAGGAGACCCCACCATGATGATCGGCCTTCGGGGACGCGTGACCCTTGCGGGCGCTCTCGTCCTCATGACCAGCGCCGCCGAGCAGGCGCCAGCTCCGTCCCAGCCCCCGGTGCCCGCACTGCTGCAACGCTTCGTACCGGTTACCGATGCCATGTTGCGGCAGCCTTCGCCACAGAACTGGATCAGCTTCCGCAACGGCTACAACCTGTGGGGCCATAGCGCGCTCAACCAGATCAACGCAGGCAATGTTGGCGAGCTGCGTCTCGTCTGGTCGCGGGCCATGCAGCACGGCTATCAGGAAGTCGAACCGATCGTCTACAACGGGGTCATGTTTCTCGCCAACGTCGAGGACATCGTCCAGGCGCTCGATGCGACGACCGGCGACCTGCTGTGGGAGTATCGCCGCGACCTGCCGGAGAACATTGCCAACGTGACCGGGACGCGCTACCGCTATCGGAACGTCTCGATCTACGACGACAAGATCTTTCTGGCCACGAACGACGCGTTTCTCGTGGCCCTGGACGCCCGCACCGGCGAAGTCGTCTGGGAAACCCTGCGCGCCGACTACCGCGAACGGGTTGCGCAGACGGCCGGACCGATCGTCGTGAAAGGCAAGCTCATCACCGGGTCGCGCTGTAATCCGTCGAGCCCGCGACCGGGCGGCTGCTTCATCACGGCGCACGATGTCGGCACCGGAGAGGAGCTCTGGCGCATCAACACCGCCGCCACACCGGATCAAGCAGGCGGCGACACCTGGGGCGGTCTGCCGCGCGCCGCGCGCCGCCATGCCTCGGCGTGGATGGTCGGCAGCTACGACCCGGAGCTCGACCTCGTCTACTGGGGTACCGGTCCCCCGGCGCCCCTACCCGAAAAGCTGCGAGGGGCGGGCAAGGCCGATCTGCTCTATACGAACTCCACGCTGGCCCTCGACCCAGATACAGGCGAGATGGCCTGGTACTTCCAGCATCTACCTCGAGACAACTGGGATCTCGACCATGTCTTCGAGCGGATGATCGTGGAAACCGACGTGTCGCCGAATCCGGACGAGGTGCCGTGGATCAGCCCCACGGTTCGACCGGGGGAGCGCCGTAAGGTCATTACCGGCGTCCCCGGCAAGACCGGGCTCGTGTGGACGCTGGACGCCGCCACCGGCGAGTTCCTATGGGCGCGACCGACGGTGTATCAAAACATCATGACAGGACTCGATCTCGAGACCGGCCGCCCGATCATCGACGAGTCGACGACGCCGCAGTCGGTCGAAACGACGGCGTTCGCGTGCCCCCACCTGCTGGGTGGCAAGAATCAACCATCTGGCGCATACAGCCCAGATACCAACGCGATCTACACGCCGCTCAACAACGCCTGCATGGATATCGCGATGTCGGTCGAGGAAGCCGGACCGAGCGACGGCTACGACATTCGCGTGCAGGTGCGTCATCTTCCGGGCGTCGATCCAGAAACGGCGCCCGTCGGACGTCTCGAAGCGGTGTCGGCCTCGACCGGCGCGACCTTGTGGACCTATCAGCAGCGCGCGCCGATCTACGGGTCGGTACTGGCTACCGGCGGGAACCTCATCTTCTCGGGTGACGTCGCCCGCCGGTTCAGGGCGCTGGATGCGGAGACCGGCTCGGTCCTGTGGCAGACCATCCTGAATGGACCGGTGAGCGGTCGTCCGATGACCTACAGTGTCGACGGACGTCAATACCTCGCTATCGGCGCCGGCGGGCTGACGCAGGGCACCGGGTTTCTGCAGCTCACGCCCGAAGTCACGACCCCCAGTGGAAGCAACACGCTGTTTGTGTTTGCGTTGCCGGAACAGCCCTGAGCCCCGTTCCTAGCCATGACCGATGAACGATGACCGATGCGGCGGGCGGCGTTCAAGTACCCGCGAGCGCAGTGACAATGACCAAGGAGCGACCATGAGAGCGAGCTGGCTTCGACAAGCGTTGGCTATCCTGTTCATTCTCATTGGCGTCGGAGCTGCAACGACCGGCGCGCAGGGTCGCGACTTCGTCCCGGTCACCGACGCGATGCTGCAGGACCCCGGCCCCGCCGACTGGCTCAACTGGCGACGCACGCTCGACGGGTGGGGCTACAGCCCACTGGACCAGATCACTACCGACAACGTGCACCGGCTGCAGCTCGTCTGGGCGTGGCAACTGGGCCCCGGCGCGAATCAGGCCACGCCGCTCGTCTACGACGGCGTGATGTACATTGCCAACCCACAGAACATCATCCAGGCGGTCGACGCGGTAACCGGAGACCGCGTGTGGCAATACAACCGCGAGTTCGAAACGGAAGAGGATGAAGTCGTCAGCCGACGCAGCCGATCGATTGCGATCTACGGTGACAAGATCTACTTGAATACCTCCGACGCGCACATCGTGGCGCTCGATGTCGGCACGGGCGCGGTCGCCTGGGACCACACCGTCGCGGACAAAGCGCTCGGCTACCGGTATACGAGCGGCCCGATCGTGGTGAACGGGAACATCGTGGCCGGCATGTCGGGGTGCGAGCGGTTCAAGGAGGATGTCTGCTTCATCTCGGCCCATGATGCCGAGACCGGCGAGCAGGTGTGGCGCACGTCGACCATCGCGCGGCCGGGCGACCCGGGCGGCGACAGCTGGGGAGACCTGCCGCTGCGGTATCGGGCGGGCGCCGACTCCTGGATTCCAGGCAGCTACGACCCGGCGACGGGTCTCACATACTGGTCGACATCGCAGGCCAAACCGTGGGGGCGACTGACCCGCGGAACCGACGGCGACGCCCTCTACAGCAACAGCGTGCTCGCGCTCGATCCCGAAACCGGCGAGCTCGAGTGGTACTACCAGTTCGTTCCTGGCGAGACCCACGACCTGGATGACGTGTTCGAGAGCGTCTTGATCGACCGCGCCGGACGGCGCTCGCTCTTCAAGATGGGCAAGATGGGCATCCTATGGGAGATCGACCGGACGACCGGCGAATTCGTCGCCGCGCACGACCTCGGCTATCAGACCGTGATCGACGTCAACCCACAGACCGGCCAAGTGACCTACCGACCCGGGATGATTCCTCAGGCCGGAGTCGAGCTGGAGTTCTGCCCCGACTTCCTGGGCATCAGGAACTGGTACGCATCGGCGTATCACCCCGACACGCAGGCGCTCTACATCCCCATCCACCCGACCTGTGTGAGCGGCATGTTCACCGAGATCGAGAAGGAGCTGCACGCGCCCTACTACACCAACAGCGGGTGGCTGTCGCGCGGTACCACCGCGCACCCCGACAGCCCGGACCACCGCGGTCACCTGGTCGCAATGGACATCAACACCGGCGAGATCCTGTGGCGGCACGCGATGGCCACGCGACCCCGATCGGCGGCACTGACAACGGGTGGCGGCCTGGTGGTGGGCGCCGACACCGACCGCCATCTGTTCTTTCACGACGCCGCGACCGGCGAAGTGCTGTACCAGACACGCTTGCCCGGTTCGGTACAGGGCTTCCCGATCACCTATGCGGTCGATGGAAGGCAATACGTGGCGGTCCCGGTGGGAGGCAATCGGTCCAATGCGGTCTACGTGTTCGCGCTACCGGACGAGCAATAGATCATCGGGCCAGCAGGCCGAAACTGGAGGTGTAGCGGCGTCCTGAACGCGCGCCCGCGCAGTCGAGACGCCGATAGGCGGCGCGGCGCTGACGCGGTATGATTGGCGGAATTCGGAACAAGAGGAGGGTTCAGATGAGCCATCGACGACGCACGTCGTTCGGTATCGTGACCCTGGCAATCGGCCTACTGTTGCTCAGCGCGCCACCTGCCGCCGCCCAGACCGACGCGCCACGGACGGCGTGGGGGCAACCGGACCTGCAGGGCGTGTGGGATTTCCGCAGCATTACCCCGCTGCAACGACCGGAAGAGCTGGCCGACCAGGAGTTCCTGACCGAAGAGGAAGCGGCGGAGCGCGAACGGGCAGCGGCCGACCGGGACACGCGCTTGTGGGAGCAGGAGGCCCGCCGAACGGAAGCGGGCGGCAACGTCGGCGCCTACAACAACTTCTGGATGGATCGCGGACTGAAGACGGTCGGGACCAGACGCACGTCGTTAATCGTCTATCCGCCGAACGGACGGATGCCCTCGCAGACACCGGCTGGGCGGCAACGCGTGGAGACGCGACGAGAGTACGCGCGCGAGCATCCGGCCGATGGGCCGGAGGACTTCAGCTCGGGTGTGCGGTGCATTCTGGGCTTCAACGCCGGCCCCCCGTTCGCGCCGAGCGCGTATAACAACAACATGCAGCTCTTTCAAACTCCGGACCACGTGGTCATCATGACCGAGATGGTCAACACCTCGCGGGTCGTGCCGCTCGACGGCACGCCCCATCTGGACCCGGACGTCCGCCAATGGTCCGGCGATTCGCGGGGCTACTGGGAAGACGACACGCTCGTCATCGAGACCCGGAACTTCGACGACAAGCGGAAGTGGCGCGGCACGACCGAGAGCATGCGGCTGGTCGAGCGACTGACCCGTGTGGACGCCGAGACGCTCCTCTACGAGTTCACGGTGACCGACCCGGAAACGTGGACGAGCGCGTGGACCGCATCGGTGCCACTGGTGCTGAACCCGGAGCCGATTTTCGAGTACGCCTGTCACGAAGGCAATTACTCCATGGCTGTCATGCTGGCAGGGCAACGCGAGGAAGAGAAATAGGACAGCGACCAATCGTAATTCGACGTAAAGGAGCGCAACCATGACGGTGCGGAGAATCGTGTATACGGCGGTGCTGGCTATCTTCGTCGCGTCGGTCGCGGCACCAGCGGCGGCCCAGAGCCTGGACCTCGAAACGGTCGAGTTTTTCAGCCCGGCTGTGGACCGGACGATGAAATACAACATCCTCCTGCCGCGCGACTACGAGTCGTCGACCCAGCGGTATCCGGTGCTGTATCTGCTCCACGGCCTGACGTCGAACTACACCGCGTGGGGCCTGTCGAACGGGGCCCCGTTCTACGCCGCGCTGTACGACGACCTCATTGTGGTCATGCCGGACGGGGGCAACTCCTGGTATGTCAACTGGGCCGAGAACGAGGGCGGGCAGCAGAACAACTGGGAGGACCACATCGTCCAGGACGTCGTCAACCACGTGGACTGGAACTTTCGGACGGTCGCGCGGCGGGAAGGTCGGTCCATCGCGGGGTTGTCGATGGGCGGCTACGGGTCGATCACGCTCGGGCTACGCCATCCCGAGATGTTCATCTCGATCGGCAGTACGAGTGGCGCCCTCGAACATGCCCGGCAGACGGCGCGCCGGTTGCGGGGCGAGGCGTCACCGCGCCGGCGGCAGCAACGGGAGATGACGGACGCGGAACGCGCGGCCCGGGAGGAACGGCAGCGGCGTCCGAATCCGCTGATCGGTGTCGACGGGTTCAGCAGCCAGGTGGAACGCTCGCCACAGGGACAGGAGTTCGTCACCGCCGAGGACGCCGATGCCTACGACCCGTTCACGCTAATCGATCAGGTGCCGGTCGAGGCACTGCCTCACATCTATCTCGACTGCGGCACCGAAGATCGCCTGATCGCCGGGGCCAGAGAGCTCGCTGGCATCCTCTTCGAGCGAGGTATTCCCTTCGACTACATGCAGATGCCGGGCGCCCACAACTCGGCCTACTGGATCCAGTCGATGGGACGCATCGTCGCCGTGCAGTACGAGGTCATGCAGCGGGCCCTCGGACAGCGACCGTTTGGTCGCCGTCGAAGCACGAACTGAGCCTGGAATCACTGCCTCCCTTCTCGTCGACTGGTGCAAGACACCTGAAACCAGGAGTGTCTCGATGACTCAGATGTGTCGTGCGTCACACTGGGTGACGGCTACCCTTGTCGCGGCGGTGGCGCTTGCCGGTAGCACCCTCACCGCCACAGCGCAGCCTGCCGCCGATTTCACGCCGGTCACTGATGCGATGCTCGAAAGCCCCGCCCCAGCCGACTGGCTGATGTGGCGCCGGACGCTCGACGGCTGGGGCTATAGCCCGCTGGACCAGATCGACCGTGAGAACGTTAACGACCTCAGGATGGTCTGGACACGCGCCCTGACGCAGGGCAGCAACCAGGGCACGCCCCTCGTCTATGACGGCGTCATGTACATGCCAAATCCGGGCGACGTGATTCAGGCCTACGATGCCGTCTCCGGTGATCTGCAGTGGGAATACCGACGGGAGCTCCCCGAGGATCTCGACCAGTTCGTAACGCCGACGCTCAACAGCATCAACCGGAACATCGCCATACACGACACCCTGATCATCGACACCAGTGCCGACGACTTCGTCTTCGCGCTCGACGCCGCGTCGGGAGACCTGGTGTGGGAGACCGAGATCCTCGACTATCAGGCGCTTCCGGCCCATCAGTCCTCAGGCCCGATCATTGCCGACGGCAAGATCTTCTCCGGTCGTGGCTGCATGCCGATGTCCGGACCCGATGCCTGTGTCATCACCGCCCACGACGCGACGACGGGCCAGGAGCTGTGGCGACGGCGAACCATTCCGGGACCAGGAGAGCCTGGAGACGAAACGTGGGGCGGCGTGCCGTTCGAGGAGCGACGTCACGTCGGCGCCTGGATGGTGCCAAGCTACGACCCGGTGCTGAACCTGGTCTACATCGGGACGTCGGTGACGTCGCCGGCGCCGAAGTTTCTGGTCGGCGGCATTAACAACACGCACCTCTATCACAATTCGACACTCGCCATCGACGCCGACACGGGCGAGATCGCGTGGTACTACCAGCACCTGAACGACCACTGGGATCTTGACCACCCGTTCGAGCGCCTGCTGGTCGACACGGCCGTCGCGCCAAGCCCGAGCGCGGTGAGCTGGATCAACCCTCGACTTCAGCCCGGTGAACGGCGCCGCGTCGTCACCGGCATTCCAGGCAAGACCGGGATCATCTACACGCTGGACCGCGAAACCGGCGAGTTCCTCTGGGCCACGCCGACCGTCAGCCAGAACGTCATCAGCAGCATCGACGGCGCCACCGGCGCGGTCGCTGTGAACTCCGAGGTCGTGTTCACCGGCACGGGGCAGGAAGTGATGGCCTGTCCGACCTGGCACGGCGGGAAGGATTGGGAAGCGGGCGCTTACAGTCCCCTGACCAACACGATGTACATGCCGCTCCGCCATACCTGCGGGCGAATGATGACGATCGATGATGGAAGCTGGTACCAGATCACGGTGCGCGCGCAGCTGACGCCGGGTGAGAGCCAGCTCGGCACGATCCAGGCCATCTCGGTCGAGACCGGCGAGACCACCTGGACGCACAGCCAGGAGGCGTTCACCATGTCGCTGGTGACGACCGGGGGCGGCTTGGTGTTCGGCGGCGATGCCAACGGCCGATTCAAGGCGCTGGATCAGAACACGGGCGAGGTGCTCTGGGAGGTGAACCTCGGCTCGCCGGTCACGGGCTTTCCGATGACCTACGCGGTCGACGGACAGCAGTATGTGGCGGTGAGCACCGGCAACTCCCTGAACACCGGTGCGCTCCGCAGGCTGACTCCTGACATGCGTCCGAGCTCCGGCAACAACCTCTTCGTGTTCGCGCTGCCGTAGGTTTCCTGGCGACGCGCCCGTCTGGACGGCGTTGCTTCCTCGGTCACAGCCCGCCGGGCTGCTCCCTCCTCGCGCCTGGCCAGACGGACGCGTCGCCAGGAAACCGGTGTCGTCGTCCTTCAGCAGGCTGCTAGATTTTCGGCAGGAGGGCTTCGCCGGCTTCCGATTCGACAACTGCCGACGCCGGCGAGCCTTCAGCGTGAGGCTTCGGCGAGCTCGCGCAGCAGCGCGGCGGTGCTCGGGCGGGGTCGTAGCGTGCGGGTGGCGACGTCGAGCGGGGTCCGGCCGCGGCGGTCCTCGGCCATCGGGTCGGCACCTTGATCGACCAGGAACTTGATCAGCTCGTCACCGGAGACGTTGGCGGCGCCGTGCACCGCAGTCTGTCCACCCCGGTCGACCGCGTTGATATCGGCACCAACTTCGAGCGCCAGCATCCTGACCGCATCCATCAGCCTGGCCTCGGGCACCATGCGCGAGTCGGACTGTGTGAGACCGGCCGCCACAAGCAGCGGTGTCACACCTCTCGCCGACGGCAGCTCGGGGTCGGCGCCGGCCACCAGCAGCGCCCGCATCATATCGAGATCGCCGAGCCGTGCCGCGAGCCAGAAGGGCGAGGCCCCGTCGTAGGCGCCGCGCCCCACATAGTCGCCGCGCCGGAACGGCAACCCGCTGGTCAACTGCGCGTTCGGGTCGGCCCCATGCGCGAGCAACGCCTCGAGCAGCGCCGGCTTCCGCATCTCGACCGTGTAGTGCAGCGGTGTCATGCCGAACTGATCCGCCTGGGTCACGTCGGCGTCATGGTCGAGCAGAAAAATGCCGAGCGCTTCGTGCTCGCTCGAGCCCACCACCAGGCGATAGTCGCTGCCAGTGATCGCGTCGAGACTGGCGGCCGCCACCAGGATCGGGCTGTGCCCGTCTGTCGTCACCGCGTTGACGTCGGCGCCCGCCTCCACCAGCAGACGCGCCGCCTCGAGGGCGCCCGCCCTGGCGGCGAACAGTAACGGCGTGAACTGACCGTGCGATCGGACGTCGAGATCCGCCCCGGCCTCGACCAACGCACGCGCAGCGGCTGTGTGGCGTCCGGCGACGGCCCACATCAGTGCCGTCTGGCCACTGGCGCGTTCGGAGGCATTCGGAACAGCACCCCCAGACAGCAGCTGTTCGACCGCCTGGGCGCTCCCCGTACGCGCGCAGGTCATCAGGGCCGTCTCGCCACTCGGTTCCGCCGTCCGTGCGTCGGCCCCACCGGCCAGCAGCGTGTCGACCATCCTTGCGCTGCCGTTCCGACAGGCGATCGCCAGCGGCGCCACTCCCAGGTCGTTCACGGCGTTGACGGCGCCGCCAGCCTCAAGTAGACGACGGGCGCTGTCGACCGCATCCCAGTGCGCGGCCCAGTGCAACGCCGTGGCCCCGTCTGGCTGCGTGGCGTTCACATCGGCGCCGTCAGACAACAGCGCGACCACGGCCTCAGGATCGTTGCGCTCGACCGCATCGACCAGGTCGAGCCCCGCCGCCCGCACGGCAGCGGACGCACACAGCACGAGCGCCAGAAACACAGCGAATCGGTTGCGGGTACTAGCCATCGGTCTCGTGGTGTTCCTGAATAGAAGCCCGGCGAAGCCCTCCGGCCTCCTCCTGACTCCTGACTCCTGACTCCTTGGAGCACTTACCCTATACCCCTGCCAGCACCTCGAGCTGTCCCGTACTATCCCCGAGTGTGTCGAGCGGCACACCCAGCTTGTCGAGCACGTTGAGAAACAGGTTGGCCACCGGCGTCTCCGACTCCACCGGATACCGGATGTGGCGTCCCCCCGTGAGGGTGCCGGCGCCGCCGCCGACGAGCACCGTCGGCAGGTTGTGGTGGTTGTGTCCGTTGCCGTCGCTCATCCCGCTGCCGTAGATGATGGTGGACTGGTCCAGCAGCGAGCCATCGCCGTCCTGGGTCTCACGCAGGCGGTCGAGGTAATACGCGAACATCCCGGCGTGATACCGGTTCACCTTGATGAGATTGGCGATCTTCTCGGCGTTCCCGCCGTGATGCGACAGTGGATGGTGCGCGTCGGGCACGCCGATTTCCGGATAGGCCCGCTGGCTGGTCTCGTGCCCCACCATGAAGGTGATGACGCGGGTCAGGTCCGCCTGATAGGCCAGCAGCTGCAGGTCGAACATGATCTTGGCGTGCTCCTCGAACGTCGGCGGCACACCGGCCGGCTGGTCGATGACCGGGAGCTCGCGCTCGCTCTGCGCCTCGGCCATTTGGATCCGGCGCTCTGCGTCCCGGATCGCCTCGAGATACTCGTCGAGCTTGCGCCGGTCGCGCTGCCCCAGGTCGCCCTGCAGTCGGGCGATCTTCTCGCCCACGGCGTCCAGGATGCTGCGATCCTCTTCGCGACGCGCCCGCCAGGCGTCGGGGTCGGTGCTCTCGTTGCCGCCGAACAACCGCTCGAATACCACCCTCGGGTTGTTCTCCATCGGGAGCGGTGTGGTCGGACTGCTCCAGCAAAGCGTGTTGGCGTAGGCGCAGGCGTAGCCTGGGTCGCACGAGCCGACGTTCTCCCTGGACTCGAGCGACACCTCGAGCGAGGAGAGCTGGGTTTCGGTGCCGAGCACCCGGGCCGCGATCTGGTCCATCGAGAGGCCTGCGCGCAGATCGGCCCCCTCGGTCTTCTTCGGATGCACGCCGGTCAGGTAAGCGCCGGCGGCACGCGCGTGGTCGCCTGCGCCTTCGCCGGGCCAGGCGTCCCCCATCTTGTTGGAGAGTCCGCTCACGACGAGCATCTGGTTGCGATAGGGCGCCAGCGGCTCCATCGTCGACGGCAACGCGAAGCCACGCCCGTCTTCGGCTGGCGTCCAGTGTTGCATGTAGATGCCGTTCGGGACGTAGACGATGCCCAGACGACGCACCGGCTGGGCCGCCGTCACCCGCAGGGCGGTCAGCGCCGGAATCATGCCGTCGAGTAGCGGCAGCGCCACGGTGGCCCCAAGGCCCCGGAGAAACGTGCGGCGCGGCAGGTGCATCTTGGTGATGATCATGACGACCTCCTCATCCGGAACGGCATGCTCTCGACAATGCCGGTCACGAGCGACGACCAGCGATAGTCGTTCGCCTCGGCGTCCCGTACGATCCGGCGCACGGCGGGCGGGTCGTACTCTTCGAGCCCGCGCCCCAACGCGTAGGTCAACAGCTTCTTCGTCAGCGAGGTGACGAAGCGCTCCTGACGATCCAGCAGATGCTCGCGCACGCCAGCCGGCCCGACGAACGACGATCCGTCGGGCAGCGTCGCCGACGCGTCGATGGCGGCGTCCCCATCGTGGGTGCGCACCCCGCCGATCGCGTCGAACGGCTCGAGCGCGAGACCGAGCGGGTCCATCCTCGCGTGACAGCTCGCGCAGACCGGGTTCTTCCGATGCGCCTCGAGCCGCTCGCGCACCGACCGGACGCTGACGCTGTCGCCGTCCGCCAGGGCAGGCACGTTGGGCGGCGGGGAGGGCGGTGGCACGCCGAGCAGGTTGTCGAGCACCCATTTGCCACGCAGCGTGGGCGCGGTGCGGTTGGGATAGGAGGTCGCCGTCAGGATGCTCCCCTGTCCCAGGAGCCCGGCACGCAGCCCACCGCCGAGCGACACGCGGCGGAACTGGTTGCCGTAGATGCCGGGTATCCCGTAGTGGCGGGCCAGCCGCTCGTTGACGAATGTGTAGTCGGCCGTCAGGAGCTCCACGACGTTGCGATCCTCGCGAAGCTGGCTCCCAACGAACAGCTCGGTCTCGCGGCGGAACGCCTCGCGCAGGTTGTCGTCGAACTCGGGGAACGCATCGGGGTCCGGCTTCACCCCTGGCAGGTTCCGCAGATACAGCCACTGGCCAGCGAAATTCTCGACCAGCGCCGACGAGCGCGGGTCGGCAAGCATCCGCCGCACCTGGCGACGCAACGCGTCCGGTTGACCCAGCTCGCCCCGCTCGGCCACCTCGAGCAACTCGTCGTCCGGAATGCTGCTCCAGAGAAAGAAGGACAGCCGTGACGCCAGCTCGACGTCGGTCACCGGGTACGCCGTCGCCGGCTCGACGCCGTCTGGCTCCGACTCGATCCGGAAGAGAAACTCCGGGTCGACCAGGATCGCGCGCAGAGCGCGCTGGATGCCCCGGTCGAACCCTCCGACGTCCCGACCGGTCGAGTAGAACTCCAACAAGGTACCGAGGTCGGCGTCGGTCACCGGGCGGCGGAACGCGCGGCGGGCCAGTGAGGTCAGGATCTCGGAGGCGCACGCCAGATCCCCAGCCGTCGTGGCGACGGGCGCGCAGGTGAAGATCCGGCTCCGGCTCGGTGTGTCGGCCGGCCGGACGGCATCGTAGGGCCCGCTGATCTCGATGCTGCCCAGCGCCATGGGCGCGTCCCGGTCTCCCGCGAACTCGTAGGATGCCGACGACAGCCGCGGCTCGAGCAGGCCCTCGGGCAGCCCGCGCTTCTCCGGAAAGGCGACCCCGATGGTATGCGTGCCGGCGGTCACGTCGAGCGTCAGCTCGAGACCATCGTCGGCTGTCTGCTCGTAGGCCGAGGCGGCCATGACTGCTCCCCACGGGTTGATGATGCCGTCACCACCGACTGTGAACTCGGCGATCCGCCGGCGATCGAGCCGCACTTCGATGTCGTTCGGCTCGGCCAGCCCCCGGATCTGGGCGGCGTGTGTCCGCTGCAACCGAACCTTCACCCGATACTCGCCATCCAGCGGAAAGTAGTGGCGCGCCGACATCCCACCCCGCGTCCCGAACGGTTGCTCCTCGCTCATGCGACCGAGCTGAATCAGCGTCGGTCGCACGCTGTAGGTCTGAAGCGTGGGGCGGAGGCCGGGGTCGCCCACGGCAAGTTGGCTGACCTTCGCTGCCGCGATCATGTAGCGCTCGAGCAGACTCGGCGACAGGGACAGCACGTCGCCGATATTGTCGAAGCCGTAGCCCGAGTCGTCGGCCGGCAGGTGCTCCCGCCCGTCGATCTCGAGTGCCAGCAAGTCCCGGACGGCGTTGGTGTATTCGGCGCGGTTCAGCCGGTGGATAACCGGCCGGCCCGGGTTGGGGGCCGAGGCGGCGACCTCGTCGAGCGAGGCCTCGAGCCACGACGCCAGCCGGTCGTAGGCCGCCGGCTCTGGACGACGGCGGCCAGCCGGGGGCATCTCGCGTGCCCGCAGCTTCAGCACCACGCTCTCCCAGACACCGATCTCGTCGGCGAAGTGGCCGACTTGGTCGAGCGCCACGGTCTGCAGCGTGAGCTCAGCCGTGCGGGTCCGGTCGTTATGACAGCCGATGCAATACTGATCGAGGAGCGCGCGCTGCCACTCGACATCCTCTGGAGCAGTGCCGCCAGCCTGGAGCGACACCGCTGTCGCCAGCCCGAGCAACACACCGGAAAGCGCTACGCTCCGCAGCACGTGGTGTCCCCCTATTTGTACCGGTCCGCCTCGACAATAGGACAGCGGTGCCGACGACAGATTCGACAATTCTGATTCACCAGTGTATTACAAGACGACCGTAGCGAGCAGACGGGAATCCGGCGCGTAAAACCACGCTATCGAGCGCCTCCAGCAACCGCCGATACGGTTCGACTATGTGGAGCACATCCCGCTGGGGCTGAACAGCGTCATCTATTACGGGCACAGACTCGAACCGGAACCGCCAACGGCCGATATCACCCATCGTTGAACGTCACCCGGCTGAATCATCCGCCGTAGTAGATGTCTTTGCCCAGGTCGCGGAGCGCGAGCGTTGCGTCGTCCAGCCGCCCGGCGGGCATCTGAGACACACCGGCGTCGACGACTTCACCCACGAACACCGAGTGATCCCCCTTCTCCACCGTGTCGACCAGTGAGCACTCGACATAGCCCGGTGCGCGCTCGAGAATGGGCGCGCCGGTGCTCCCGGCCCGGAACGGCTCGCCACCGAGTGTCTGCCCCTCAGGGGTAACCGATTTGAAGAACGCGTAGGCCGCGGCCTGCTGATCCGTGCCGAGGACGTTGAGGGCAAACGCACCCGCCGCTTTGATGACCTCGTGTGGACCTGACCCGACCTTTACCCCCACAACCACCAGCGGAGGCTTGCACGAGACCTGCGTGACCCAGTTGACCGTCCCCGCCGCGACCCGCCCGTCCTCTGTCTGTCCGGTCAGCACATACAAACCATACGGGATCATCCGCAAAACGCTCTTCTTGTCGTTCTCATCCATGACGCATCTCCGTTAATAGAGGATTGATGGCAGATAGGGCCCCGTAGGCTCCTGGTAGGAGCCGATCGTCATCAGCGTCAAAGGCTGCACGACACTGAGGCCGTGAGACAGGCACCACCTCAGCAGCTCGCCGTTGGCGGTCGGCAACAGGAACCCGGGACCGAAGAAAGACGACGCTGCGCCGATCAGTGCTTTAAGGGCGTCGTTGTCTTCGGCGACCGCATGCCCCAGGAAGCCGACCGAGCTGGCATACCCCGCGATGCGACCGTCGTGTTCCACGACCGTCGCGGTCTGCTAACTCACCGCGTCGACGAGCTCTCCATGTCGATCGTGCCCATGCACCTGCACGCACAAGGCATTGCACGCGTCGACATCGTCTGTGGTCGCCTGGCGCACGTCGTAGCCGGGCACCGTGAGGTTCAACCGAGGACCCTGGATGTTCGACAGCAATGCGCGCGTGTCGAACCCCAGCTTCGTGTACAGGCAGAGCGAGCGGTTGTGGTAGGTCGCCTGGAGCAGGCGCACACCCGGCCGGTGGTGCTCCCGCACCCGGGCCAGCGCGTGGTCCATCAGACGACGACCGATGGATTTGTTCTGCACCGCGGGGTCGACCGTGATCGGTCCCAATCCGGTAATCTGCGACCGCTCGTCGAGGAAATTGCTTCCCACGACACGTCCGTCGAGCTCGGCCACGACACCGTAGAAGCCGGGGTGCTCCAGCAGGCCACCCAGCAGCCCGGTGGCCACCGCGGCGGACGGAAAGTCGGGCGGAAATCCGTGCTGCTCGGCAATGGCCTTGAAGGCGGTGAACAGAATCTGTCCGACAGCCGGCGCATCACCAGCGGTCGGTTCTCGTAGCACCAGGTCCATCAGATTCGCCTCCTTACCTGTCCACCGCTATCGGAACGCGCGCCGTGACACCAGAGACCTGTCGACACGGACTAGTCGAACTCGGAGCGACTAAATACACGCGGCAGACTCCGATCGGCGTACTTGTCGGCCACCTCTCGCACACGCGCGACGAGCTGGCCGCGCGTCTCACGGAGCTCCGCCACCTCCCGCGCAAACCGGCCAAGTCGCAGGTGCGTCACCGTGGCGAGGGTCAGGTTTGCCTGTACCTCGACGATCTTGACGAAGGCGAGAAAGCTCAGAGGCAGCGCCATCATGACCGACAGGCCCCACCAGATCCCGGCACCGAGCCCAATCAGGGTCCCCACGCCGACGTAGACAACTGGCAGCAGCAGCACGACCGTAATCACCTTGAGCGTCGCCACGTCGTCCTGATCGTAGCTGAGACGCTCGCCGGCGGTCATCGCGACCCATCCGACCGGCAGATGGAACAGCGCGCCCGGTAGCGCCAGCGGCAGCAGGGCGACCACGGCCAGGCTCCGCCACAGCACACCCTTCCACGCGTCGAGCACGCCGACCGACTCCCGAAGGTGGTGGTCTCTGAGACCGAGCAAATCGAGCCCCGCCTGGTAGCGCTCCACATCGTTGCGGATCCGCTGCATGTCCGGCTCGGTGGCGGTGGCCAGATACCGCTCCACGAAGCGGCGGCTGAGCTCGACATAGGTTCCAGGCGTGAGACGCGCCGATGTCGGCTTGTAGAGCCGCCGGGCGGTGTGGATGAAGCGAAGCGTCTCCCAGTCGGGTGCGTTGAGCGTGAGCTGGGCGAGCGCGCCGGCAAGGTGGTCGGTGAGTCGACGCACGGTCTCGACCTCAGCTTCCGCGTAAGCCGTCAGCCATACGCTGTCGATGACGATCGGCGCGCCGAACTGCAGTAGCGCCTGGCTGCGAAAGCGATGCCGATGCATGTAGGTGAGACCGCACGGCACGATCGTGACGCGGACCTTGCGACGCGCCGCCACCGCGAGGGCGATGCGGGCGGTGCCGGTCTTCAGCCGGGCGAGCTGGCTGCCGGTGTGGCTGATCCCTTCTGGAAAGATGCCCATGCAGCTCCCGGCCTCGAGCACCTCGAACAGCCGCGCGAAGGCGGCTTCGTGGCTCGCCGCATCGCCGTGCTCGCTGCGCGGATACACCGGCACCGAGCCCAGGGCATCCAGAAACGCGCCCATGAGTCGATACCGCCAGAGCTTGGCGTTCCCCATGAAATGCAAGGGCAGACGACCGCACCGCGTGGCGACGACGAAACCGTCCATCAGCGCGTTGGGATGGTTGCCGGCGAAGATCACCGGCCCCTCAGCGGGAACGTGCTCGCGCCCGACCACCTCTATCCGGCGGAAAAACGTGTTCACAATCAGACGGACGAACCACACGAGCACCGGATAGGACGGACCGACCGTGCCCATCATCGCGGACAAGCGTCTCCTTCACTCAGTGGCCAGTGGCGGCGGCACGACGGGTGGCTGCGGGTCGAGGGGCGTGAGCGCGCGGGCCTGAAGCGCGGGATGGTCGGGAAGAATCTTCGTCGCCCGGAAGACGGCATAGGGAAACTGCTCAACCGGATGCGGCAGCGAACCGTCAGGCATCCGCACGTCGCCGGAGGTCCGCGACCAGTACTCCCAAACAATCTCGCCCTCGGGTGTCACCTCGAAAAAACGTCCCTGGGCTCCCGATGTGATCAGAGTGTGACCATCCGGCAGCCGGTGCGCGCCAGAGATGAACGGGCTGTGGAACGATGCCTGGTCTGGCGCCGTATAGCTCCAGGTCGGCGTCGTCGGTCCGAACGGGTCCGACCCGGTAAGAACGTAATGTCCGGCGTCGTCGGTCCGCGGGGCGATCTCGAACACTTCCGAGTGGACCGCCTCCGGTCCGGGCACGTTGTTGCTGAAGACGAGCAGGTGTCCCGCGCCTGGGAGGCCCTCTGGAATCCAGCGCACATCGTGCTGGCCGAAGGTTCGTTGTTCCGCGTCCCCGCCCCGCCCGTAACTGCTCGGGTTCCCCCATCGATACAGCAGATCCCCACCGCGTCCCCAACGCCCGCCGGTGGATCCCGCCGCCTCCTCGGTCGTCGTGCTGTGGTCGAGGATCCAGATCTCGTTGTACGCGTGGATGCTCACCGCGATCTGATCGAGGGCGGCGTTGTAGGCAATCCCGTTCGTGTGCATCAAGTCGGACGCCGGATCGTGGTCGCTGTCCGACGGCACATGGCCAACCTCCCGGAAGCGAGTCAGCTCATCTTCGGCCATGTCCTCCGGGAGTTGGGGTCCCCCATTGATGTCGATTCGCTCGGGATGCGCCGACGGGTCGCCGTAGCCACCCAGGCTCGCGTCGCGATCCTGGATCATGTGGTCCCACGTGTGCCACTCCCAGACGACGCGGGCACTATCGGGCGCTGCCGCTCCAGCTCGACCACCATGTCGGGCCAGAGCCCGGCCTCGGGGGTCATCTCGGGCCGACGGCCCATCGCCTGTGTCTCCTCGAGCGACTTCGCCTCCCAGGCAATCGCCAGGATGTTGCCGTTGGGCAGCACCTCCACGTCGTGGTGCAGGAGGTGGTCTTCGGTGGCGAACCGGTAGTCCCACACCAGCTCGCCCTCCCACGTGAACTCCTGAATCCGACCACCCTGTCCCCCACCGCCGAACGCCGCGACGTCCGGCTCACGTCCGCCACGTAGCAGGTGTCCGTCGTCGAGCAGATAGACGAAACCCGAGGGTGCGTACTCGCTGTCCCACGTCTGCACGACTGCGCCGGTGACGGTCTCGACGAGGTAGGTGGTGTCTGAGAGGAGCGGAGAGAAGAAGACGTAGCCGGGGCTGGCTGCCGGCGTGTTCAGCAGGAGGCCGCGCGGCTGAACGTCCGCGGCGGCGGCTGCAGCGCCATCGGAGACCGTCTCGGGCGCCGTGCCGCAGCCGGCCACGCCCCACGCGGCCACCACGCCGAGCGCCACCACTGTGAACACCATCGAACGACTCGGCTGACCGCTGCTCATGGAGCCCCCCACCCTCACCGGTCTTCTCACGACCATGTGGTTGATATGCGCGACGCTAGGGGGCGCCACCGCCTGCGAGCGCCTTCACCAGCCGGTAGAGAAACTCCTGCCCCTCGTAGAAATGCTCGATCAGAATCCGTTCGTCCTGTCCGTGCGCCCGCACGTCATCCATGTCCCCGAAGATCCCGCTGACACCGTAGACCGGGATACCCTCACGGCGCAGATACAGACCATCCGTGGCGCCGGTGGACATGACCGGCAGCACCGGCACGCCGGGCCACATCTCCTCGGTGATCCGCGCGATCGGTTCCAACACCTCCGGCGTAAGGGGTGAGGGCGGGCTCGGTGTGGCCGAGCCGCGGCGAGTCACCTCGACGTCGAACGGCACCGCCAGCGCCTCGAGGCGCGCGTGCACGTCGTCCGGGGCGTGATCGGGCAGGAGGCGGCAGTTCACGTTTGCCTGCGCGGTTTGCGGCAACGCGTTCTGGGCATGACCACCCTCGAGCAGCGTCGCCACGCAGGTGGTCCGGAGCCTCGAGTTGTAACCCGGGTCCTCGGAGAGCGTGGCGGCCGCACGGCTGTCATTGGGATCGGCCACAATGCGTCGCATCGCTTCGCCCATCTCGCCGTCGACCAGGTCGGCCGAGCCGCCGAAGAACGCCTCGGTCACCTCGTTCAGCATGACCGGAAACTCGTAGTCCTGCACCGCCAGCAGCGCCTGCGCCAGGTCGTAGATCGCATTCTTCTTCACCGGCAACGACGAGTGCCCACCCGGATTCGTCGCCGTGAAGTAGAACGACAGGAACTTCTTCTCGCCAGCCTGGACGTTGTTCGAGACCTTCCGGCCATCTCGCGCCATGCCGCCGCCGCCCTCGTTGAGGGCAAAGGCCGCGTCGATCAGATCCCGGTGCTCCTCCAGCAGGAACCGCACGCCGTTGCGTGGACCGCCCTCCTCGTCCGCGGTCAACGCCACGATGATGTCGCGTTCGGGGACGAACCCTTCCCGCCGCATCCGGATGAGATTCGCCGCGTAGATCGCCGCCTCGTCCTTGTCGTCCGTCACGCCGCGGCCGTAGAAGTAGCCGCCGCGCTCCAGGAGCTCGAACGGGTTCAGATCGACGCTCCAGTCTCCAGGCAATGCCTCGACCACGTCGATGTGGGCCAGCAGCAAGATCGGCTTCAGGTCGGCGTTGCGGCCTCGGTACCGCGCAACGAGGTTGCCCTTCGTCGGGGCGTCATCCGGCACCACGACATGGACGTCCCCTTCCGGGAAGCCGGCCTCGAGCAGCCGCCGCTCCAGCGCGCGCGCTGCCTCCGTATTGTCTCCCCGTTCGCTGTTCGTCGTGTTGATCTCGACGAGCTCGGCGAGAATCGAACGCGCCCGCTGCATGTCCTCGACCGGCGAGCTGAACTGCGCGGTGAGGGTGGCCGTCGAAGTCGTCAGCAGCACGCCCAGGGTTGCCGGCATTACCACGTTGGCCAGCACGGCCACCGTGCGATGGGCGGCCTGCGTCACGCCGGCCCTCGGCGCAGGATGCTGATTTCTCTGGACCATCGAACTCCCCCTCTTGTCCGTAGGTGGCGTAGGAGCCGGCGCGCGGCGAAACCGCGACACCAACGCCCAGGGCGATTCTAGCGACTTCGCAGACATCTCTCCACCAGAGCCGGTGGGAGCGATGGTCCGTATACGGCTCAGTTGAAGAAGAAGACCTGTCCGCCACCAGAGTCGAAGCGCGGGTTGACGATGTTGTTGAAGATCGACCCGAAGGTGAACCGCAGGCTGACGTTGAGGTTGAAATCGAAGTCGGTATCGAGGTCGCGCTGGCGCAGCAGCACCTCTTCGTCCGACGCGCCGCGACGTGGCAGGAACACCTGGTCACGCACGCGCGAGAAATTACCGAAAAATTGACCGACAAGCCACGCACGATGCGCACGTTGGCGTTGCCGAACAGAGTCAGCCGGTTCTTCTGGGCGTCGTCCAGGAAATGCGACGCCGTGAAAGACATGCTCGTTGACCCCCAGGGCTGCCGCATGCTCAGCGACGTTGTGATCATCTATTCGTAGAGCGTTTCTTCGAGTGTGTCGAAGATCGTGACTTCGTCGTAGCGAACCCGTGACGCGCCGATGCGGTATTGAAACGTCAACTGGCGCCGACTCGATTCGGCGTACGGAAAGATGTTGTACTCGACCGCCGGCTGGATGTTGACTCGAATGTCCTGATTCGAGAACGTCGACGACGTGACCGAGGCTCGCCCTCCGATGCCCCAGTGCGGACCGGCGCTGCGCACCAGCAGCACGTCCGTCCCTGCCGACCGTACAAGGCTGGTGGTCGTCGTGCCGTCGGTGAACTCGAACTCGTTCTCCCGGTTGTTCGCCCGAGAGCCCCATCTGAACTTCCAGTTCTCCGACGTGCGGTTGGCCGACAGCGACCCGTTCACGCTGACCGACGACGTCCGCGACTGGGCGCGCGCCGAACCTCCAGCCGAGACCGCGAACACCCACAGATTCCAGGGATCGTTCTCGGGCGTCACCACGGTAGCCGCGGCCGGCACCGAGTATTCCACGCGGAGAAACTCGGCCGCCGGCGTATCACGCACATAGCCAACGAGGCCCAGCTTGAACTGTTCGATCAGGTCACGTCGACGCTCGTCCTGAGTGTCGGTAGACGACGAGGCGCGCGTCAGCGCGGCATCCTCGCCCTGGAAACGCTCACGCCCGAGGAACTGAATGTCGTACACCGTTCCGGCCCCCGACTGGGTCGACGCCACCAGCAGATGCACGTCCGAATCGTCCCGGTCTCGCACCCAATCCACCCAGGCGATTTCTCGCCGGACGAGGTCGAAGTCACAGCCGAACGTCTGGCAATCGAGATAAACCCTGACGGCCTCGTCATTGCGTGTGTCTGGGCTTGCTTCTTGGCTTGGCTCTTGCGCGAACACGCGCGTTGGGCTCGCAAGGACGAGCAGGACCACCGCGACCAGTGTGGTGACAAACCAACACATCCTTCGTTGACCAGCGCACACGGTCACGCGAGAGCAACTTGCACCGAGGGGGGTGTCGACGTCCGTCATGCTGGTAATAGACTCCACGTGGGCCTGATTGGCCGCCGCTGGTTAGGTAGGACTGAGACCCAGCACGTCTTCGCCGCCTGCCTCGCGAAACGCCGCGACCGCCTCCTTGTGTCGCGCGTGAGCATGGGCGAGCACCCGCTTGAAGTCCGGGTGCGCCCGGAGACCGTCGAGCCACGGATCGGACGCAAACCCAGGGTAACAATAGAACCCCTCGTTGACCACACGTTCAAAGAGCGCCACGGCCCCGTCCGTTTCTCCGAGACGCGCCAGCAGACGGGTCAGGTAGAACAGCCCCTCGGGATCCACGAAGACCGGGGCGATCTCGTCGATCACGGCGCGTGCCTCTTCGCGCCGTCCCTGCGCGGTCGCCGACACCGCGGTGACGAACTTCCACTGAACGCCCGTCGACTGCGGGAGGTTTGCGACGGCGTCAATGGCGTCGGCGATCCGCCCCAACATCATCCACGCCATGGCGACCAATGTCGGGTTCCGCCGGTACTCGGTCCCGGCCACCCTCTCGTAGTCCGCCTGCTGCCAATGGGTGTGCACGACGCTCGTGGGCATCTTGGCGTCGAGCCGCTGTACATGATCGTGCACGGCCACCGAGGCGTCGAGAAGGCCGCAGTAGCGACACGCATGGACGAGACCGGCAAACAGCTCCGGGTCCGTCGGTCGCTCGCGCGCCTGCTCGACGAGCCGTACCGCGGCATCGGAAGCCCGTCCCTGCTCGACATCGAGAAACGCGTACAGCTTGTGTGCCATCGAGAGATCGGGATTCAAGCCGAGCGCCCGTTGCAGAGCCGCCTCGGCCTCGGCCAGATGGTGATGCGCGTCAGAGGGAAAGTACTTCTCCGTCAAGCGGTACACGTGACCCAATTGCGCCCACGCAGGGGCAAAGCCCGGGTCCTCGTCGACACAGCGCCGGTAGAAATCCTCCGCCAGTTGCCACTCGCTTGCATCCGTTCGTGTATGCCCCCCTTTGGCACATAGCTGGTTGGCTCGCAGGTAGTACTCGTAGGCCTGCGCCGTGGCGGGAGTGTCGCGGCGCGTCTCGGCCAGCTCCTGCCGCATCAGCGGAGACGCCAGCGCTTCGACGATGCGCCGCGCGACCTCATCCTGCAACTGAAACAGGTCGCCCATCGACACCTGGGTCTGATGGGACCACAACACGGTGCCACCCGGCGCCTCGAGCAGCTGCAGAGTCACGCGAAGACCCTGCCCGGCCCGCAGCAGCGAGCCGACGAGCACTATATCCACATCCGCCTGGGCGGCAATCTGCTCGAGGTCGGGTGCTTCCGCCGAGAACTTCGCCGCGACGATGCTGGAGCGCACCACGAGCGAATCCAGTGCTGACAGTGAGCTTGCAACGGCGTCCGGCAGGCTGAACGCCAGGAAATCGGTCTCCGCGTCCGGTCGCAGCACCCGAAGCGGAAGCACGATCAGACGCGTGACGGACCGCACCTACGGCATGTCCCCGGAGTCGGGCGACCGCGCCAGCACGTTGCGGAGGTCCTGGCCCATCACGTCGGCAGTCGCATAGCGATCGTCGGGTCGTTTCGCCAGGGCTCGGTGAATGATTCGATCGACGGCCGCGATGGCGGCGGAGCCGGTCAACGCCGATGGACGGTCATGCGTGACCGCATGCACCACCGCCGCAAGCGAATCGCCGCCAAAGGCGGGCTTGCCAGTGAGCATTTCGTAGAGCAGCGCCCCAACCGCGAACAGATCGGCGCGTGTATCGACCGGCTGCCCCAGCAGCGACTCGGGGGCTAGATACTGCGGTGTCCCCATGACCGTCCCTGCCCGGGTCAGCTGTGCGGTCGTGTCCGAAAGGTCCGGTGTCAGGCCGCGTGCCACGCCGAAGTCGAGCAGCTTGAGACCGTGGGGCGTCAGCATCAGGTTCGCGGGCTTGAGGTCACGATGCAGGAGTCCCTGACGATGCACCGTCTCGAGCGCAGACAAGATGACCAACGCGTGCTGGACGGCTTCACCGAGCGGCAGCGCGCCCCTGGTCAACCGATCGGCCAGGGTCTCGCCCTCCAGATGCTCCATGACCAGGTAGTCGACCGTTTGGCCCCCGTCGGTCGACGGCTCCTGCCTGCCGATGTCATGGAGCGTGCAGATGTTCGGGTGGTTCAGGGCGGCGACGGTCCTGGCCTCGCGCTCGAACCGCTGCTTCAGCTGGGGGTCCGACGCGACATGCTCGGGGAGGACCTTGATTGCCACCATGCGATTCAGTCGCGTGTCGCGGGCCTTGTAGACCTCGCCCATTCCGCCCGACCCAAGCGAGCCCGTCACTTCATAGGGCCCGAACCTGACGCCGGTCTTTATCGACATGCCGATCTTTCTCGCGCCGTGGATCGCCCCGGCGCGGTGCCGGGTCCGCGAGGGTGACCGACGGGGTACGGATCGACGTGGGCACCGACTAGCTTCGGCAAGAACGGGTCCTCCACGTGTGACGGAATCTGGTGAGGTGGGATTGTAGCCTGTGTCGCCGCATCGCGCTCACGCCACGAAGCTCTTCTCCACGACCGCCGAGCCCACGGCGTCGCCAAACGCATTGACGGTGGTACGAAAGCGGTCCAGCAACCAGTCCACGGAGAGTATGAGTCCAACATACTCGACCGGCAAACCTACGGCATTGAGCACGATGATCATCGTAACCAAACCGGCCTCGGGAATGCCGGCGGCTCCGATCGCCGCCAAGGTTGCAGTGACGGCGACCACGAGCTGCTGGGTCATGCCGAGCTCGAAGCCGATAGCTTGCGCGATGAAGATCGCGGCACCGGCTTCGTAGAGTGCGGTGCCATCCATATTAATCGTGGCGCCGAGCGGCAGGACGAACTCGCTCGACCGTCGTGACACACCGGCCTTCCGCACAGCGCAGTCCATGGTGACCGGAAGGGCCGCCGTCGAGCTGGCCGTGGAGAACGCCGTCAGCAGCGCCTGAGACATCTGATACATGAAGCGCAGCGGATTTCGCCGCGTGAAGATCCATAGGATGCACGGCAGCGTGACCAGGGCGTGAATGGCCAACCCGGCTAAGACGGTTGAAAAATAGGCCCCGGTCTGGCGGAGCACCTCTAGCAGGTTCCCCTCGGCCTGGGCCTCCCCGAACCGGGCCGTCACTAGACAGAAGATGCCGAGCGGCGCCACCTTCATGAGCAGCAGGATGAACGCCAGCAAGGCGTCGTTGACCTGGACGATCATCTCGCTGATAGCCGCGACACGACGTCCCATCGTGGTCAGCATGCCGGCAAAGATGACCGAGAAAACGATGAGCGGAAGCAGGTTGGTCTCGGCCGCGGAGGAAATCAGGTTGTCGGTAAACAGCATCAAAAGCAGGTTGCGAAGGATCGCATCGAGCGTTGCGCCCTCCTGCTGAGCAACGACGCCCTCGCCTTCTGCGGCCAGTGCGTTCAGCGTCGCCTGGTCAACGGCTCCGATGCCGGGCTGAATCAGATTCACCATGATCAGCCCCACGATGACCGCCATGACCGTCGTAGTCAGGTAGTAGGCCACGGCGATGCCTCCGGGCCGTCCGAGCTTGCGGATGTCTCCCAGGCCGATGATGCCGCTCATCACGCTGGCCATCACCAGCGGCACGACCATCATCGTGAGCAGTCTGAGAAAGATCTCACCGCCGACCTCGAATCCCATCGCCAGCTCAGGACTGACGAAGGCCAGCGCGACCGCCGTCACGATGGCACCAAGGATAAACAGCGTCAGATGGCTCTTCTTCTCGTTGGTCATGAGTCGCTTCGATTCCAGGGCCAGTCTATTGACACATCTTCGGGGCCGCCAGTACCGTCTTGGCTATGAAAGAGATCACCGACGCTATCAAGGCTAGGCAAGGCCAGATTAGGCAACTTCAGAGCGAGATAAAGGCCCTTCAGCAAGCGGCCAGTGCTCTGGGCAGGAAGAGGACTCCCGGCAACGCCGCCGGCCCGCCCAAAGCGAAGCGGAAGCGGCGGAAGATGAGCGCGGCGGCAAGAAAGGCTATCTCGGAGCGGATGAAGAAGTCCTGGGCGAAGCGAAAGAGAGCTAGACGATAGGGTACACCACGGTGAACGGAAACCCCCTTCAGTTCACTACTCACCGCACGGGAAAGATGGCGATCCGATCGGCGCCGCCTATTCCGCCGAGCCAGATCTCGTCGCCGACCTGCAGGCCGACGGTGCCGAGAATGACATGCTCGTTGGATGGATAGCGGACAATCTCCTCCGCCGTGAGCCGCTCCGGGTCGACTCTCGAGACCCTGGATGTCACGCCATCACATTGCTGTTGGCCCAGGCACTGAAAGATGGTCTCCGGCTCCTCGCCGAGATGCCCGGCCGCCAGCAGCGAGCCGTCCGGCGCCCAGCGGACGTTGTCGATGTGGAAACCGACCTCGACCGAATCCTGCTGCACCGGTGTCTGTCCGCGCGAGAGCCGGATGAGAGACCGGGTACCCCATCCGCCGATGTAGAGCCAGCGCCCGTCCGCTGACGCGACGAGGCCGTTGGGCCCGTTCGTCTCGCTGCCGGGCACCATTGCCCAGCCGGCGCCCGGCTGCCACTCCCACAACCGGCCGACGGGGCGGTTGAAGTGGGTTGCCGCAAAGCCGCCGCCGGGCAGCGCCGCCACCGAGTTGAAGGTGACACCCTCTGGCGCCATCGCGCAGCCGGTCCAGGTCAGTGTCGGCGGCCCGCCACGGACGTCGACCTCGAAGACCTCGATCGACTCACGGGCACCGTGACGGACCACATACAGCGTGTGCCGGCCGTTCCGACCAGGTCGCAGGTTGAGGCCGTGCGGCTGGAACCCGCCCGTCACCGGACCGCTGCAACCACTGAACGCGGCGTCAGGCTTCGAGTGGTAGGTCGCGGTCGGAAACAGCGCCGTCGATCGATGGTTCCGCGCGTCGATCGCATAGAGGAAGCCGTCGTCCTCCATGCCCGCCGCCAGAACCCACGGCGAATCTGGCACGGGCGCGAGATCCTCGGGACTCACCGGTCCGCAGATGAACGGGACGTCACCGTCCGGAAGACACTGCGCATCGCTCGAGCCGGCCGACGCTGCGAGACACACGACCGCCAGGCACGACGCCGGAATCAACTGAGCCCTCATTGGCCTCCCCCGGCAGGTTCGGCACGTCGCCGCGCGGCCGCCATCTCTTCGTATTGCCCGTCGGTCAGATAGGTCATGCCGAGCCAGATGTGCGACATCTCGTCGACACCGCGCTGCCCGAAGACCACCCACTGGTCGGGATCCAGATTGAGCGGGTTGGCCGCCGTGTTGTCCCAGAGCGACGTGACCAGCAGCATGGTGCCCTTGGGCAGCAGCGGCTTGGCGTGGTCGGCGAAGAGATAGGAAATTTGCCAGATGTGGCTATAACGATCGACCTTGCCCAGCACCTCCCGCGTGCCATCCGGATAGATCGCCTCGACCGACTGCTCTTTGCCCCGCATGTGCATGTGCGGACGGAAGCTGTGCATCAGCGCCGGCCGGTCGAGGACGTGGATGCCCTGCTGCGCCTTGAACGAGTTCGGCGGGATGACGATGTCACCCGCCCAGGGCATGTCGCCACCCTGGTCGGCCGTGAACCGCACTTCTCCCTGGGTCTCGAGTGACGGATCTTTTCCCTTCGGATAGAACCACAGTCCGACCTCGACGACATCGTCGGGAACCTCCACATCGATCGGGTAGTAGTGCAGGTTCCAGCTGACAACGCCGCCCGGTCTGATCAGCATCCCGATATCTTCCGGAAAGATGTCGCCCGGCTTGCCGACCCCGTAGCGCCCCAGCGCCCGCATCACCCGCGGACCGTCGGGCCCGTCCTGCATCAACTGGGCGTGTCCGTGGTGGACGACTTTCTTGCCATGCGGATAGGCCGGCTTGAACTCGGAGGCCTTCACCCAGCGTGGCTCCGTCAGCCCCTCGAACTCCGCGCTCGGAGTCCACCATTGGTCCTGCGCATTCGGCTTCACGGTGTAGGGCGCGGATGTCACCACCAGGTCGGGCGGTCGCCCCATCTCGTCCGCCAGCGTCCACTCCCCACCCGTCGGCCACTCGACCGGCGGCGGCAGCTTGGACGGATCGCCCTCGGGTGCACCCGCATCGACCCAGCGAACGATCGCAGCAATCTCGCCGTCGGTCAGAGAGATGTCGTTCTTGTAGTCCTGGATGCCCACGGACCGGTCGAGATGCCACGGCGGCATGACACGCTGCTCGACTCGGCTCTTGATGGTGAAGGCGTGGCGCCGGGCATTCGCGTAGCTCAGCAGCGACATCGGCCCGATGCCGTCCGGTCGATGGCAGCTCCCACATTTCTGCTGGAGCATTGGCGCGACATGCTCCGAGTAGGTCGGCGCTCCGGCGTCCTGCGCAGCGGCCGCAACCGCGACCAGAAGGACGACGCCGGTCTGCAGTGCTGTACTCGTTCGCATGATGTGTCCTCGACCAGAGCGCCCGGCGGTGCTGGACGCGGCGAAGCCTCGAGCCCGAAGCCAGCAGGCCGGTGTCGTTTAACAGTCTCCTACGGCGTGACCGTAACAGTGACATACCCATTGGTCCAGCAACAATGGAATTCAAAGCCACCGGTGGGATTTCGTGGTCCCGGGTCGTTGATGGCCTGGACGCGCACGACATACTCGCCTGGCGCGGCAAAGCGGGCCACGGTGGCCCCATTGCCGCTCGGCTCAGATACGACCACCTCCGGCGCACTGAAGGTCACTTCGCCCGGGCCCTGATGTTTCGTCCAACCGAGCCAGGTGCCGGGCTCTGAATGCTCGACCCAGGCAGTCAGCTCGAGCGGTTCGCCCACCGAGACAGTGCGCGGCTCTCCGCTCAGTCCGTTGCGACCGTAGCCCTCTGGTCCGTTCGCGGCCAGGCGCACCGACGGCGCGACCGCGCCGCGCCCTGGCGACGTGCGCTCTTCGAGCACGTAGGCCGGCAGCAGATGTCCCGGCACCGACAGGTCCTCGCCCTGGGTGTTGAGCGTCCAAACCACGCGGCCGGCGCCGAAGTCGGCCGGCGCCCGCACGGTGAAGACACACCAGTGATGCCGATACTTGTTTGTCAGCTCGGGGTCGGGCACCGGGTCGAAATGCGTGGGCTGGTCGCCATCGAACTCGGCCGGCGCGATCGCGTTCGCCGGTCCCAGCTGCACGTCAATCGTCTGCTCGGTATTGAGATTGAAGTATCCGAAGCAGATGCTGGACGTCCCGTCCTCATTCGCGTACCAGCCGTCATAGACCGGGATGACCGGCTGGCCGGACGGCCGAAGCGACATCTCGGCGAATGGGCGCTGGGTGTAGGGAATCTGTTGGGCGGCCGCGGGAGCCGAGAGGCTCAGCAGACAGGCGGCAGCGAGGACCTTGCTCATTGTCGGGTCACCCTTGGAACATCGCCTTGTCTCGTTGGCACTAGCGTCTTGTGTTGAGGCGTAGCGTCGCTAGAGTACCCCGCCCTGAGATGAGCAGCAATCGCAGGGCCGGTACACGTGGCCCCTCGTATATGATGCCGTCGAATCGGTGTTTCCGGCTCGGTCTTGCACCGCACGCTCGCCGAAGCGCCGAGCGATGATAGACGCCCGATGAAAGACGCCCTCCAGCAGCTGCTCCGAGCCGAAGAGGCGGGCCGCCGCTCGGCAGCCAGTCGAGAAGCCGAAGGTCGGAGGCTCGTCGAGGAAGCGGACGCAGAGAGCGAGCGCATCGCGGAGCACGGCCGGCAGGACCTCTCGCGTCGGATCGAGGCGCTCGGCAAGGAGATTCGCGCCGACACCGACGAGCAGCGCCGGGCGCTCGCCGAGGACAACGAGCGGAGTATCGAATCGTGCCGGGAGCAGTCGGCACGGCGCCGGTCGGAGGCGGTGGGACGGCTGGTCGCTCTTTTGTTCGAAGAGCCAACGGCGCCGAAGGCCAACGCGGAGCGCGGTTCCAGTGGGCCGCCCGGGAGCTGAAGGAGAACCGACCATGGGTTCGAGCTACGGCGCGAATGCATTCCTGCATGCGCGTCTCGGCGCCTTGAAGGCCGGCCTGGTGTCGTCCCGCCAGTGGCACGCGCTGCTCGCCTGCGAGTCGTTCGCGGAGCAGCGGCACGTGCTCGAATCGACCGACTACGCCGGACCGCTGCCGTAGACTCCGGACGGCGTGCTGCGCGTCGTCAAACAGACGTTTCGCGGTGTGGCCCGAAAGATCGAGCATTCCGCGCCGGCACACGGAGCCCAGTTCTTTCGCGCGTGGGCCCGCCGCGACCTGCTCAGACACCTGCGCATGATCTTGCGTGGCAAGGCGATGGGCCGACCGGAGGAGCAGATCCGGTCGGTGCTGGGTGGCCATGCGCTGGCGGACGACGTGCCGATCGACGCCCTCCTGCGGTGTCCGAGCCTGGACGCGGCGCTCGACCTGCTGGAAGCCACGCCGCTGCGTCACTGGATTCGGGCGGCGCGGCAGTTGTACGAGCGTGACCCGACGTTGTTCGGTCTCGACGCGGCGCTGGACCGGCTCTATTACGCCGAAGTCTGGCAGAAGATGGAACAGCTCGATGTCGGCGACCGCACGTCGGTCAAAAAGCTCATGCAGCTCGAAATCGACCAGATCAATCTGCTGTGGCTCCTGCGCTATCGGCTGAACTATCGCCTATCTCCGGCCGAGACCTATTACCTGTTGCTCCCGGTCACGGGACACATCAGCAGTACGCAGCTCCAGGAGCTGGTCCGCGAGGACTCGCTGACGGCTATCACTGCGCGGTTGTCTCCCCGACCGTTTCGGGAATTGCTCACGCCGTGCGAGTCGATCTGGGAGATAGAAGTCGAGATGTGGCGATATCGCGCGCGGCAGGCGCGGCGTCTGCTCGTGCAGGCGGTGTTCACCTTGGGCGAAGCGCTGGCCTTTCTCCTCTTGAAGGTGGTGGAAGTCCGCGACCTGGTGGCACTTCTCGAGGGAACCGCGCTGAGCGTAGAGAAGAGGGGCGTTCGACAACAACTCGTCGGCGTTCAGGGCTAGAGCGAGCATGGCCAAATCGAGCCGGGACCATCACCGCGTATCGCTGGGCGCATTCGCGCGCAGGATGCTGACGCCTGCGCAGATGGTCAAGGCCGGAGTCTTCTTCCTCGCCGACGACGGTCCAGCCGTCGTCTCGGTGTTGGCGAGACTGCGGACCTGTCAGATCGAGCGCGGTGCGACCGAGTTGAAGGACTACCTGGCGCCCTATTTCCCTGATCAATTTCGAGAGGTGTATCGGCAACTTCGCTCGCAGTACGAGTGGCTGGCCCAGCGGTGGCAGCTGACCGGAGCCACGCGACTCGACCGGGACCAGCAGGTGGTACCGACCATCGACGAGATGCGTCCGCTCGGCGAGGCGCTCGAGATACTGACGCGCAAGATCGAGGCGCTCGGGCAACGACGCAAGAAGCTCGAGGCACGGCAGGGAGAGCTGGAGCATTTCGAGGAGTACGTCCGGGCGCTCGCCGAGCTGGGACTCGACGTGCAGGCGTTAGCCGAGTTTCGTTTCCTGCATCTGCGGTTCGGCATGGTGCCACGCGAGAATCTCGACCGGCTCCGCACGAGCGCCCAACTGGGTGACGACATGGTGCTCGAGCTGGGCACTCGGGGCGACCGCGCCCACGTGCTGGTCGTCGGCGCCGGCGGCATCACACCTGACCTGGACGGTCTGCTGGCCAAGGCCCACTTCGAACCTCTGCGTGCCGAACGGGCGGTGTTCACCGGAAGCTCGGACGCCGTGCGGCAGGAACTGGCCGAAGAGGAGGCAACCATCCGATCGGAGCTCGACGACGCGCGGTCCGAGGAGGACGATCTGCGGCGCGAGCATCAGACGCTCGTGCAGGATGCGGGCCAAGTAGTGGCGCGGGCAACGGTGTTCGCAGAATGCGACGGTGCGATGGAGGGTCGACTGCCGGTGGCCTTCTTGAGCGGCTGGGTCGTCCGCGAGCAGCTCCCCGAGCTAGAAGCGGCCCTGCGCCGGGAGGTGCCCAACCCCGTGGCGCTGGTTCACGAACCGGCCGCCAGCAAGGACGACCCCCACCCAGCGAGGTCACGTTGCCGGCGATATTTCAGCCGGCCGCCAGCCTCGTCGCGCTCTATGGCACACCGGGCCACGACGAGATCAACCCGGCGCTGGTGCTCGCGCTGACGACACCGTTGTTCTTCGGGATGATGTTCGGCGACGTGGGCTACGGCCTGGTCCTGCTCGCGGCCACCGTGGCCGCCCGACGCCAGCTCGGGCAATGGACGCCGGTAGCCGTGACCTGCAGCCTCGCATCGGCGGGGTTCGGGCTGCTCTGTGGGAGCGTGTTCGGCGTCGAGCACTGGCTGCCCGCCGTCTGGTTGCGTCCCGTGGAGGAGCCGTTCCGCCTCCTCGCGGCCGCATTGTGGGCTGGCGTCGCCTTCATCTTCACGACGTTCGTTCTCAAGGCCTCGACGCTCTTTCGTCAGGGCCGCAGGCTCGAGGCGTGCATCGGGCTACCGGGTGGTGCCGGCGCCCTCGCCTACGCGGGTGCGGTACTTGGCGTGCGCGCGCTCTACGCGCAGCAGGGGGTGCCACTCATAGCGTGGGGCGCCGTGCTCGCTGGCACCACGACAGCGGCACTCTATGCCGTCCTCGAGATCCGCGCGCACGGGCGGTCGAAGATGGCCGATCTGGCCAGCGACTACTTTCATCTGCTGCTGACGCTGTTGACCAATACCCTGTCGTTTCTGCGGCTTGCCGCCTTTGCGATGTCGCACGCGGCATTGTCCACAGCCCTGTTCCTGGTCCTGGAGACGATTCCTCAGACACCGGCCTGGTGGGCGGTCCGCATTCCGGTCCTGCTGCTCGGCGCCACCCTCATTCTCGTGCTGCACACGCTGGTGGTCGCAATTCAGACGATTCGACTCGAGTTCTACGAGGGCCTGACTCGTTACTACCGCGGCGACGGACGACCTTATCGACCGCTGAGCTTTCCGGCGCGCACCCCGACCTAAACACTGTCAAGGCGATGACTACGACACTCCTTCTTGCAACGACCGTGATGCTTCCCGCGACGCTGATACTCGTAGGCTGGGCCGGCCGCGCCTGGTTCGGGCGTCGGGGACCGACCCGACCACAGTTGCGCCAGGCGATCGCGGTCCACCTGCTGGTCTTCTGCGTCGCCTACTGTGGCGTCTTGTTCCTGGCGTTCGACTCGCTCCAAGCGCAAGAACAAGCCGGCGACACCCTAGCCGTGGACGCCGCTGGTGGGAACCTGAGTCTGGGAGACGGGCTCGGCATGGTCGGCGTTGCGCTCTCCACCGGGCTGTCCGTGCTGGGGGCGGGCTATGCGGTCGGCGTGGTTGGAGCCGCGGCGCTGGGTGCCATCGCCGAGAAGCCGGAGCTATTTGGCCGCACGCTGGTCTTCATCGGCCTGGCCGAGGGGCTGGCGATCTACGGCTTGATCGTCAGCATCTTGATTCTGGGGCGACTCGGATGAGCGTCTATGTCGTCGGCAGTCCCGCGATGACCGGGGCGTTCGAGGTGGCCGGTATCCCCGGCTGTTCGCCGGCCCCGGGTCAGAGCATCGGCGAGCTGCTGGTCCACCTCGCGCGCGACCGCGGCGTCGAGCTCGCCCTGGTCCAGCTCGACCTGGCCACCGGCCTGTCGGAGGACCTGCTCGACGAGCTGGTCCAACGCTGGGGGTGTCTGGTGCAAGAGGTCCCCGGTCCGGGTGACCCGCTGCCAGACGCCGCGCACCTTCGCCGCCGGGTCGAGGGCGTCGTCGGGGGAACGCTGTGAGCGACCTCCCTGGCGATGCCACCCGCGTCGTCGGCAACGACGGCATAGACGAGACAGACACCGCCGATCCGCGTGTTGCCGCACTGTGCGACCGGGTGCGTCGGCTGGCCGAGGCCGAAGGCGACGAGTCGCGGCAAGCGCTCGAACGGCAGGCGCAGGAGATCGTCGCGGCGGCGCGGTCTCGAACCGAGGCCGAGAACACGGCGGCGCTTCAAGGCGAGGAAGCGCGCCTGCGCAAGCAGGCTGCGCGTGAGTTGCAGAACGCGCGACTCGACGCCCGCGCCAGCCTGGCGGCGTTTCGCTGGTCGCAGCTGCAGGCGGTGCTCGACGAGACTCAACAGGCGCTCGAGGACCTGCGCGCCCGCGAACGGAGGCGATACGCTGCGGCGCTCATTCGATTGTTTCATCGCGCCTGCGCCGAGCTGCCACGCGGGCCCGTAGTCGTGCGGGCCAACGTCGACGACCTCCAAATACTGCGCGACGAGCTGGAGACCGAATTGGTCGACACCGAATTGGTCGACTATCTGGAGGACGACCTGCCGGCCGGGCTCGTGGTCAGTACGGCGGACGGCAACATCGTCTGCGACCAGACGATGGACCGGCGCCGGTCGCGCCGCCTCGGCGAGCTGCAGCTCGCCGCGTCGGAAACGTTGTTCCCGGGGCACAGAGCCACAGGCGGGGGGCCGGACGCCCGATGAGCGAAATCGAGTGGCGCAACACGCTCGATTTTGGCGGGAACCTCATTACGGTGCGCGGTGCGCGCGGAATCGGGTTCGACGAGCAGGCGGAGATTTCCGCCGGCGACACGACCACCCGCCTGGGGCAAACGCTCGCGACTTCGGATACCGAAGTGGTCGTCCAGGTGTTCGAGGGGACGCGCGGCCTGACCCGCGAGACCGCGGGCGTCCGGTTTCTGGGCCGCGTGCCCGACATGGTAGTCAGCGAAGCCCTGCTCGGCCGGGTGTTCGACGGACTGGGCAGACCACGCGACGGCGGTCCGCCGATTCTGGGCCATCGACGCGAGCCGTTGCGCGGGGTGCCGATTAATCCGGTGGCACGGGAGTATCCACGCGAGTTCATCCAGACCGGCATCTCGTCGATCGACCTGCTCAACAGCCTGGTTCGCGGCCAGAAGCTCCCGATCTTTACCGGCTCCGGACTGCCCCATCAGCGCCTGCTGAGCCAAATCTTGCGGCAGGCGCGGTTGCTCGAAGCGTCGGCGCCGTTTGCGGTCATCTTCGTGGCGATGGGTATCAGCCACACCGATGCGCGATTCTTTCACGACGCCTTTCGCGACGAAGGAGTCATGGAACGGGTGTCGATGTTTCTCAACCTGGCGGACGACCCGACCATGGCCTGCCTGGCTGCGCCGCGCGCGGGCCTGACCGCCGCCGAGTACCTCGCGTTCGAGCAGGACTATCACGTGCTGGTCATCCTGACCGATATGACCAACTACGCGACTGCACTCCGCGAGATTGCCACCGCGCGCAACGAGGTTCCCGCGCGCAAGGGCTACCCGGGGTACCTCTACAGCGATCTGGCCGAGATCTACGAGCGGGCGGGACGCGTGCAGGGGCGTGGTGGGTCGATTACGCTCATCCCCGTGGTGACGTTGCCAAACGGCGACATCACGCATCCGGTACCCGACCTGACCGGCTATATCACCGAAGGCCAGCTCGTCCTGTCGCGCGACCTGCACGGCCGCGGGGTCGTGCCGCCGGTGGATGTGCTGCCGTCGTTGTCCCGCCTGATGAAGGATGGGATTGGACCGACACACACGCGCGACGACCACGCCAATCTGGCCAATCAGCTCTATGCCGCCTACGCCGAAGGGCGACGCATTCGGGACCTGGCGACCGTCGTGGGCGAGGCGGATCTGGCGGGCGTCGACAAGCTGTATCTGAAGTTTGCCGATGCGTTCGAAGAGCGCTTCATCGCACAGGGACCCTCGGAGGAACGCTCGGTGGTCCAGTCGCTGGACCTGGGGTGGTCCCTGCTCGAACTGCTCCCGGTCGACGAGCTGAGCCGGGTCACTGAGGAACAGATCTCCACCTACGGGCGGCGGCCCCGACAAGAGCAGGAGCACGATGGCTGAACGTCTCCGGGTCCCGGCGACTCGCAGCGTCTTGTTGCGGCTCCGCAAAGACCATCGGACGCTGGTGAGTGCTGCCGACCTGCTCGAACGCAAGCGTCGCGTGCTCGCGCACCAGACGTTCGAGCTGCTGCCACAGTGGCGCACGCAGCATCGTGAGGCGTTCGCATCGTTGACGTCTGCCTACGCATCGTTCGGGCGGACGCGCATGCGGAGCACGACGGACGAATTGCGTCAGATCGTCGCCGGGATGCCGTCGATGCTGTCGGTCACACTACGCCGCCAGCCGCTGGCCGGCGTGCCGACCTTCCAGGTGACGACCGAGACGGCGCCTCTCAGACCGCGCTTCGGCCTGCTGGGCAGCACCGCCGAACTGGACCGCACGATTGTCTCGATGCGGGACGCCGCCGGCGCGTTGGCGCACCTCGCCGAGGCGCAGGCGACCTTGCGGTCGCTGACTCGAGCGCTCGAGAAGACGGGCCGGCAGGTGCGGATTCTGCGCGAGCGGTTGATTCCCCTGCACGAGACGACGATTCGCCAGATCGAAGATGACCTCGACGAGCAGGAACGAAGCTATCTCTTCCAGTTGAAGCGCATCCGGTGAAGGCGTGACCCAGATTGACCCAGTTGAGCGTGGCACCGTGCTTCGGGTAGCCGGCCCGTTGATCACGGCCCGGCTACCCGGGGCGGTGATGGGAAGCGAGGCTACCGTGGGGCGCGACGGCATCGTGGGCGAGATTATTCGCCTGGACGACGAGGTCGCGACGTTCCAGATGTATGAGACGACGGAGTTGGTGCGGCCAGGCGATCCGGTGACGAGCAGCGGGCAATTACTGTCGGTGGAGCTTGGCCCCGGGCTGCTCGGGCAGGTGTTCGACGGTATCCAGCGACCGCTGAAAGCGATTCGCGAAGAGACCGGGGTGCGGATCCGCCGCGGCGTCTTGCTCCCGGCGCTGGGTCGGGAGCGGCAGTGGCCGTTCGTCCCACGACTCGACGCGGGAACACGCGTCACCGGCGGCGAGATCCTGGGCACTGTCCAGGAAACGGAGCTGCTCGAACACCGCGTGCTGGTGCCGCCTGACCTCGACGGCGAGCTGATCGAAATAGTGCCGCCCGGCGATTACACCGTCGACAGCGCCGTGGCCCGTGTGCGTCGCGACGGCATCGTACATCCGCTCCATCTCTTCCACCGGTGGCCAGTCCGTCTGGAGCGACCAAGCGGAGAACGCTATCTGCCGCACGTCCCACTGATCACCGGTCAGCGCGTGTTGGACATGTTGTTTCCACTGGCAAAGGGCGGGGCCGCCGCCGTGCCCGGACCGTTCGGCGCAGACAGGACCATTGTGCAGCACCAGGTGGCGCGCTGGTGCGACGCGCAGGTGATTGTCTTCGTCGGCTGTGGCGAACGCGGGAACGAAATGGTGGACCTGTTGGAGCAGTTCGAGGCCCTGACCGACCCGCACACCGGCCGGCCGCTGCTCGAGCGAAGCGTGCTCATCGCCAACACCTCGAACATGCCCGTGACGGCGCGCGAGGCGAGCATCTACACCGGTGTCACGGTCAGCGAGTACTTCCGTGATCAGGGCTACCATGTGGCGCTCATCGTCGACAGCACGTCGCGCTGGGCCGAGGCGTTGCGAGAGGTGGCGGGCCGGCTGGAAGAACTGCCGGCCGAAGAAGGGTATCCGGCATATCTCGGCTCACAACTGGCTGCCTTCTACGAGCGCGCGGGACATGTGCGAACACTCGGCGGGGACGATGGGTCGGTGACCGCGATCGGATCGGTCTCGCCGCCGGGCGGCGACTTCTCCGAACCGGTCACCCGCCACAGCGAGGCGGTCGTCGGCACATTCTGGGCGCTGAGCAAGCCGCTCGCCGACGCGCGACACTATCCGGCCATCGACTGGGAAGACAGCTTCAGCGGGTACGCCGAACGGATCTCGGAGTGGTGGGAACAGGAGTTTCGCGAGCACTGGACCGCTGCGCGCGCGAGCATGCTGCGATTGCTCCAGGAAAGCTCGCACGAGTCGCAGCTGCTCGAGCACTGGTCCGCGGTGCGCTCGGCCTGCTTCGGGAAGCCGACGAGCTGAAGCGGATCGCCTCGATCATCGGACCGGCGGCCCTGTCAGACCGCCAACGATGGACCTACTTCGTGGCCGGCCTCGTCAAGGAGGGGTTCCTGCAGCAGAACGCGCTCGATCCGATCGACACCTTCTGCAGCCCCGAGAAACAGATGCTGCTCGGCGCCTTGATCATCGGCGCGTACCACCGGGGCCAACGGCTGATCGCGCGCGGTGTCCCCTGTGCCGCCCTGCTGAAGCTCTCCAGTCTGCGCCGACTCAAAAGCGCGCGCACCGAGGTGCCGAACGATCGTCCCGACCTGCTCGAGCGGCTCCGCGAAGAGCTCGACCGCCAGCTGACCGAGGCTGGCGACGCCCACGCGTCGGTCCAGGGCGACCAATGACAAACCATTACAGGCCACTAGTTCTGAACGATGTCCAGCAGCTCGACTTCGAACACCAGCGCTGCATTGCCCGGGATTCCCGGCCGGCCCTGCGGACCGTATGCCAGGCTCGGGGGACAGACCAGCCGGCTCTTTCCGCCCACGCTTATGCGCTGAAGGCCTTCGGTCCAGCATGGAATCACCCCCGTCAGCGGGAAGGTCGCGGGCTCGCCCCGATCCACCGAACTGTCGAAGACCGTGCCGTCTCGAAGCGTCCCGTGGTAGTGCACCTGGACAGTGTCGTCGGCTGTAGGGCTGGGACCGGTGCCGGCAGTCATTTCCAAGATGATGATCCCCGATTCCGTACGCTCGGCCCCTTCGAGACCGGCCTGCTCGTCCATGAATGCGGTCGCCAGCGCCAACTCGCCCTCTGCGGCTCCGGCGACTCGCGATTCCATGAACGCCTGTATCTGAGGGCCATACTGGTCAAGGTCGACGTCGGCGTCCAGGCCAAGAGCCGCGTCGCTCAGACCGCGCTGTACGAACGCGAGCTCGTCCGGCGAGAGACCGGCGGCGACAATATTCTGGCCGAGTGCCTGACCGAGCGCGTTGAGGATCTTCTGATCTTCGGTCTCTGGCGCGCCGCCGGTGGCAATTGACGACGAGGAGGACGATTCGGCACCGGGCATCGACTCCGACGAACAGGCAGACAACACACAGCATGCGGCGAGAAGAAGCGGATGACAGACAATAGCTCGCACGATGATTCCTTTCGATGTGCAAGAACGGGCGCGAAACGCCCCCCTCCGGCAAGAGACCCAACTGCCAGGGTCGGCAACACAGATCCACGCAGGTCGTTGAAAAAAGTGGCTCCTCAGGCTGGACTCGAACCAGCAACCCTCCGGTTGACAGCCGTGCCAGGAGCGACTGTGCCAATACGTACCGAGTGGTATGGAGCAATAAATATCGGTCGGTCCGCACACTTCTTCCCGCCTCGCACCGGTACCGTTTCGTAGAGAGGATAGCCACAAGAATGGCCACAGTTTTCGACGCCTCTTCCTGAGCCCTCACTCTCCCCCACCTCGATCGTTCACCGTTTCTGCCCACACAACTCGCTCGACGTACGCATAGTACATCCTAGAGGTGTCTCCATGACCACTGCACTTGTCCCGACTGCACTGCCGGCCGTGCCCGACCTGATTCGCACCTTCCTGGGCGGCCGCAGCCCCCACACGCTCACCGCCTACGGGCGCGACCTGGACGACTTTGCTCAGTTCCTGACCGGCACCAGACGGGAAGCACTCGGCCGGTTCTTCGCCCAGCCGGCCCCAGCAGCCAATGCCGAAGTGCTCCGCTACCGCTGGTTCGGCAAGCGCCAGACCTGCCGCCTGCCCACTCCGGAAGAGAAGAGTCGATTTCTTGATTAGGCGAGGCGAACGAATCGACTCGAACCGACTGGAGCGCGCCCAGCTGATGGGCGTCGTGCCGAACAGACCGTAGGGCACACCGCCTGACCGCAGCAAGGCCGGTCAGCCCGGCGGTGTGGTCAGAGACTGAAGGTTGCGAGCCACGGTCCAGCGCTGCGGTCCGCGGCGCACCAGCCTGAAGCCCATCCTCACGTAGAGCGACAGCGGGCCTGTCCATTCCCCAGCGGCATCCCTGGGGCCAGGCCCTTCAGGACACTCGCCATCCGGGCCGGGCGGCAAGGCCGCGACCGGCACCCGTGGATAGGCTTTGACCGCGGGAACCTTGTTGAAGCGCAGCCAGTTGACCGCCCCGCCAACCAGGGATCTGCCCAGACCCTGACCCCGCCGTTCCTCCGCCACCACCAGGCAGAGGACAGACCACTCTTTGCCATCTGGGCGTAACGGGGCCAGCTGCTGGTCGTAGAGTTTGGGAATCTTGACGGTAGGCGCCATTCGCAACCAGCCGATCACCCTGTCGCTCTCGACCGCCGCCATGCCATGCAGCTCGCGGTTCTCCAACTGGCGTGCGCAGATGTCGCGGTTCTGGGCCGGGTCGCCGGCCAGCCAACGCTCCTGGTCGCACCGCACGTGCCAGTACTGACAGTAACAGAAGCCCTGGTCGGGGCGGTCGAAGAAGTCCAGGAGTTGCTTCGGTTTTATGGCGTCTACGGATTCGATCCAGAGCATGGCCCCAGGCTATCTGATCCTCCCCAATTCTGCTCCCCAGGACGATCGGAGACATTCGCTCCAAAATTGGGGAACGCGGCTAATGCATCAGCTGCTGCTTCAGACCGAGGTTGCGGATCAGCTGGTGCAGGTAGTTCGGATGGAGACCGAGCGACTTGGCAGCCCTGGTGATGTTGCCGTCGGCGTCGGTCACTGCTGTCAGCACGAGCTGTTTCTTCGCCTCCCGCACCCCGTCCTGATACTTCAGTCGTTGGCCCGAGACCGAGGGCGACGCTTCGACCAGCGCTTCCGGCAGGTCCTCCGGCAGAAGCCACTCGGTGGAGCCCATAACGACGGCGCGCTCGATGGCATTCTCCAGCTCCCGGACGTTACCCGGCCAGCCGTAGCCGTCCAGGAGTGACTGCGCCTCGGGCGAGATGCCGAGGATTCGTCGGCCGCAGCGTTTTCCGCATTTCTGGAGGAAATAGGTCGCCAGCAACCGAAGGTCCTCTCCCCGCTGTCGGAGGCTCGGGAGAGTCAGCGCAACGACGTTGATCCGATAGAAGAGATCCAAACGGAAGCTGCCGTCCTCGACCGCCGCGGAGAGGCTCTTGTTCGTCGCCGCGACCAGGCGGATGTCGACCTTGATCGAGCGAGTGCCGCCCAGACGCTCAAACTCGCCTTCCTGCAGCACCCTCAACAGCTTGCCCTGGACCAAAGGCGCGAGCTCGGCCACCTCATCCAGGAACAACGTGCCCTTGTCGGCCAGCTCGAGCTTTCCGCGCTTCTGCGTAATCGCCCCGGTGAAGGCGCCGCGTTCGTGGCCGAACAGGTCGCTCTCCATCAGCTGATCGGAGAGCACCGCGCAGTTGATGGCCACAAACGGCCTGCTCGCTCGCGGACCGTTCTGATGAATGGCTCGTGCCACCAGTTCTTTGCCGGTGCCGCTCTCACCTTCCAACAACACGGTCGAATCGTTCGGGGCCGTCTTGGCCACGAATTCGTACACTTTCCGTATCGGCGGGCTCTCGCCCACCATGTTGTGCTCGATCGCGATGTCGGCCCGGAGGCGTTCAGCCTCGCGCTCCAGGGTCTCCACGTGCCGCGCGTTCTGTAGGGAGACGCCCGCGATTCCCCCAATCGCCACGAGCAGCTGGAGATGGTGCTCACCAAAACGCACCGCCGGGTCACGCGTGTCGAGATAGATGATCCCGAGCTTCTCCTCGGCGGCCGTGATCGGCACGCAGAGGACCGAGCTGACCCTCGCCCTCACCAGCGTCGCCGAAGACTTCATGTCGCCCGTCTGGACGTCGTTGCAGACGATCCCCGAGCCGTCTTGCAGCACGCGCTCGAGCGTGCGGCGACTCAGACTCGACGGTTCGTCGGACGGGGGTCGCTTGTCGCACGTCACGGCCGACTCGAGATCCAGCCGGCCATGATCCAGCCTCACGAGCGTGCAACGTTCGGCCGGCACCGCCTGCAGGATCAACTTGACCAGTTGGCGCTGAATCTGAGTCGAGCTCCTGATGGAGCTGATCACCCGGCTAACGTTCAGCAGCGTGCTCAGGTCTCGGCCGACGCCCGAGGTCGCCGGCAGGTCCGCCTTCGCCGGCTTGAGATAGAGCGCGTCCGCCTCGCGAAGCTTGATCGTCTGGTCCGCCAGGACGTCGGCGTCGTCCAGGGTGACCGAAGCTTTCGGCTCGGGTTCCGGGTGCAGGAAGATGACCAGCGTTGTCTGGCCGACGGCGATCTGGTCGCCGTCTCGGAGACGGTGTTCTTTCACGTGCCGGTCGTTGACGAAGGTACCGTTCGCGCTGTCTCGGTCCACCACCGTCCAACCGTCCTCGGCATCTTCCTTGATCAGACAGTGCTCTCTGGAAACGGACACGTCGGGGACACACACGTGGCTGGCTGGCGCCCGTCCAACGGAAATCTCGGCGTCCTCCAGCTCGAACTGGGTGCCGCGGAGCGGGCCGCTCGTCGCGATGATCTTCGGGCTCATACCCTGGGTCTCGGACCGCCCGAACGGGGCGGATCGGGTGTCAATCATAGGCCGGTCAGCAGCCAGGATCAATCGCCCCGGGGGCGGTCCCTGCGGGGACGTGGATCGGATCGCTGGCCGAGCGGTGGGAACCGCCCTTCCTAGAGGGGTGTGCGGTCTCGCCCCGGACACCGGTCTCAAACGCGGTCACCCCCACGCCACCGGCGCAATTCCAGCTTGAGGTGTGCTGCCGGTCTAACACTTTTCTGAGACCTCTCAGCATTCTCTTAGTCCAGAGCCGCGCGCCGTTGCTCCAGGCTGCTTGCTCGCCGTCAAGCGATCTGGCTGTATCTCACTCATTTCAGGCATGTTAGCGTCGACCGTGTGGCGCTCTCGGTTTCCGCTGCCTGCTGGCACGTCCCTCGCAGTGTCATCAGGTGAACAGGGAGCGTGGTCAGACACATGAGGTTCAACGAGGAAGAGACGGAAAGGATGGAGCGGGACCCTCTCATTTGTCTCGACACTGCCATCGGTGAAAGGCCGGTGGCGAGCACGGTCCGGATGGCATGTGGGCACGAACGTCGCACGGCGTTCGTCGGCAACCAGGCGCGTTGACTCACACGCGTGGGCGCAGCGGCCGATCAAAGGAGGAACGTCATGGCACAGGTAGATTGTTTTCTGAAGATCGAAGGGGTCGAGAGCGAGTCCACCGACGACAAACACAAAGGTGAGATCGAGGTGGAGTCGTGGTCTTGGGGGGAGACACAGACCGGGACAGCCGGACACGCCGGGGGCCAGGGCGCGGGCAAAGTGGCGCCGCAGGACATGATGATCTCGAAGCGGGTGGACAAGGGCTCCCCCACTCTGTTCATCGCCTGCGCCACCGGACATGCCTTCACCAAAGGGACCTTGACGATGCGCAAGGCTGGCGAAGGGCAACAGGAATACCTGACGATCAACCTGGAAGGCATCCTGGTCTCCTCGTACAACGTCAGCGGGAGCGGAGAGGGCGAGATCATCCCGATGGAGCAGCTCAGCCTGAACTTTGCCAAGTTCGAGATGAGCTACAAGGAACAGAAGGCCGATGGCAGCCTCGGTGGCGAAGTCAAACAGGGGTACGACTTTGCGGCGAACATAAAGCTGTAGCTGCTGTGAGCTCAGCTGCGGCTGAGGCGGCCGGAAGACGTACGAGTGCCGCCGTTCGGTGGCCGTTGGAACGGCTCGACAGGATTACGGTGGGTGACCTGTGGCGATTGCCGACATGTTTCTGAAGTTGAAGGGTGTGACTGGCGAAACCCAGGACGCCGATCACAAGGGCGAAGTCGACGTGGTGTCCTGGTCCTGGGGCATGGAAGCGCCGCGCTCCGTGGTGGGCGGCGCGGCGACCGGCAAGACCACGATCAGCGAGCTGCATGTGGTGAAGCGAGTGGATCAGAGCTCGCCGACCCTCATGCGGTTCCTACGAAACAACAAGCTCGTCAGTGACGCAACGCTCACCGTTCGCAAGGCGGGCAAGACGCCGCTCGAGTACTTCAAGGTCGAGCTGGAAAATGTTCGGGTGACGTCGCTGAGGACCGAGTCGGAGAATAGCGAGCTCACGGAGCACGTGAAGCTCGGGTTCTCCAAGGTTCGCGTGAGCTACATTCCACAGGATGAGGGCGGCGGCGCTGGCGGCGGCGAGAACGTTTTCGAGACCGACGCGCATGCTGGTGTCTGATGTACTCGTGAACCGTTGAACGAGGTGCTGGGCATGTCTCTCGAAGTCGCCGAACAGGCGGTGCGTGACGGTGATCTCGACGCGGCCTCGAGCCATCTGCAGGACGCGGTCCGCAAGGACCCCGCGAAGGCGGGGCTCCGGGTGTTTCTGTTCCAGTTGCTGTGTGTCAAGGGGGAGTGGGAGCGCGCACTGACCCAATTGAACGTGGCGGCAGATCTGGATGCCGGCACGCTTGCGATGGCGCAGATGTATCGCGAGGCGATCCGCTGCGAGGCGCTGCGAGCCGAGGTCTTCTGCGGGAAGACGTCCCCGGTCGTGTTCGGCGAACCTGAAGAGTGGCTGGCGCTGCTCATCGAGTCGATGCTGGTCACCGGGACGTCCCGCGCTTCAGAGGCGCCGGATCTGCGCGCCCGCGCGTTCGAGTCCGCCCCACCGTCGGCCGGCTCGGTCGACGGCGAGAGTTTCGAGTGGATCGCGGACGCGGATATGCGGCTTGGGCCCGTCTGCGAGGCGGTGATCAACGGACGCTACTACTGGGTGCCGTTCGAGCGGTTCTCCAGGATCGAGCTTGAGGCACCGGTCGACCTGCGCGATGTCGTGTGGCTGCCGGCACACTTCCAGTTCGCGAATGGCGGCGAGACGGTGGGGGTGATCCCGACCCGCTATGCCGGCTCGGAAGCGGCCGACGACACCCAGATCTGCCTGGGACGGAAGACCGTCTGGACCGAAGAGGCGCCGAACGTGTATTCGGGTTTGGGCCAGCGGGTCCTCACCACCGACACCGGCGACCACCCGTTGATGGACGTGCGGTCGATTCTCTTTGGCGACGCCAGCGAATCGGACGAGCCCGACACGGAGGCCGATGGCTGACCTCACGCCGCAAGAACGGCTACAGCCGGCCCTTCTCGACCGCCTCACGGATGACGAGCCGGAGAAGCGGGAAGAGCCCCGAGCACGCCGCGTCATGTCGAAGAGTCGCTTGCGGAACGCGGTCTTGCGCGATCTCGGCTGGTTGTTCAACGCCACACGGCTCGAAGCTGGAGCAGACCAGCTGGACGGGGCACCGTACGTGCGGCGCTCCGTGGTCAATTTTGGGTTGCCGGTGCTGTCTGGCAGGGCCGCGACCTCACTCGACGTGGCCGATCTCGAGAAGGCCATCCGTCAATCCATCCTGGACTACGAGCCGCGCCTCCTTCCCGGCACGCTGCGGGTGAAAGCGCTGCAGCAAGCCGACGAGCTCGACCATCACAACGTGATTGGGATCGAGATTGAAGGTCAGCTCTGGGCACAGCCCGTGCCACTCGAGCTGCTGGTGCGGACCGAGATCGACCTGGAATCTGGCAGAGTGGAGATCGCCGATCTCCTGCCATCCTCAGCGGCGTAATGGACCCCCGTCTGATTCAGTACTACGACCTTGAGCTGCGCCATCTGAGCGAGATGGGCGAGGAGTTCGCGCGGAACTCGCCGAAGGTCGCGGCGCGGCTGGGCATGAAGGGATTGGAGGTTGCCGACCCCTACGTCGAGCGGTTGCGCGAAGGAGTGGCCTTTCTCGCGGCTCGTGTCCAGCTCAAGCTCGACGCCGAGTTCCCGCGGTTCACGCAGGCCTTGCTCGAGATCGTCCATCCCCACTATCTGGCCCCCACGCCCGCAATGCTGGTGGCGCAGCTGACGCCTGACCCGACAGAGCCCAACCTGGCAGCCGGCTCGAAGATCGTCCCGCGGGGCAGCATCCTGCAAAGTCTCACGACCGGAGACGTCGAGACGGCGTGCCAGTTTCGGACGGCGCAGGATGTCACACTGTGGCCGATCGAGATCGTCTCGGCCAGCTACTTCTCCTTCGCGCCGGATCTTCCGCTCAACAGCGTGCCGGTCGCGCGGCGAATCGAGGGGGGCGTGCGGCTGCGGCTCAAGCCGACCGGGGGGATGAAGTTCGACCAGATCGCACTCGACCGGCTGCGCCTCTACGCAACTGGCCACGATGATGTCGCCAGTAAGCTCTATGAGCTCTGTGTGTCCAGCCCGCTCGGGGTATTGGCGCTGCCGGCGAAGGGCAAGCCGGAGGCATACGAGTTTCTGCCGCCCGGCGCGGTGCGTCCGGTCGGATTCGCCGACGACGAAGCGTTGCTGCCGGTGGGTTTGCGGTCGTTCCAGGGGTATCGGCTGCTGCAGGAGTACTTCTCGTTCCCGCAGCGGTATCGGTTCTTCGATCTGACCGGGCTCGCACCGGCTGTGAGGCAGGCTCGAGACGAACTCGAGATCGTCATCTTGCTCGGGCGCGGCGACGCGACGCTCGAGAGTGATATCGATCGGGCGAATTTCGCACTGTTCTGTACGCCCGCCATCAATCTGTTTCCGAAGCGGGCGGACCGCATCAATGTCAGCGACGGCGCCTACGAGTACCACCTGGTGCCCGATCGCACCCGGCCAATGGACTTCGAGATCTACGACATCACCGGTGTCGCCGGGCACGGTATCGGGACCGACAGCGAGCAGGAGTTCTTACCGTTCTACTCGACCTACAGCACGGACGAGCAGCACCAGCAGGGTGCCTACTTCACGGTTCGCCGCGAACCGCGTCTGACCTCGTCGACCGAGAAGCGCCGCGGCTCGCGCTCGAGCTACGTCGGCAGCGAAGTCTTCCTGTCGCTCGTCGACCAGGACCATGCCCCGTTCAGCAGCGACCTGCGGCAGCTCTCCGTTCGGACCGTCTGCACCAATCGCGACCTCGTGCTGCAGATGCCAATGGGGCTCGGCAAGAGCGACTTTTCCTTGAATATCTCGGCCCCGGTGACGAGTATCCGGGTGATCAGCGGACCGAGCCGTCCCTACGCGCCGCTGGCGGATGGCGTGGCCTGCTGGCGAGCCATTAGCCACCTGTCGCTCAACTATCTCTCGCTGGTGGACTCGACGGAGGCAGAGGGCGCGAGCGCCCTGCGTGAGCTGCTGCGGCTGTATGCGGTGGGCGTAGACGCCAGCGCCAAGCAACAGATCGACGGTATCAGATCGGTGAAGGTGGAGCGCGTCGTGCGCAAGCTGCGTGGGCCGGGGCCTCTGGTCTTCGGCCGCGGGATCGAGATCAGCGTGACGGTCGAGGATCTGGCCTTCCCGGGGGGCACCGCCTACCTGCTCGGATCCGTACTCGATCGCTACTTCGCGCGACACGTGTCCATTAACTCGTTCACGGAAACGGTTTTGCGGTCCGAAGGTCGAGGCGAGATCAGTCGATGGGTGCCAGAACAGGGCAAGAGACCGACGCTGTAGCGTTTCTCGCGGCGCTGGCGGCGGCGCCGCACCGCTTTGACTTCTACCAGACGCTGCGCCGGCTGGAATGCCTGTACAGCGAGAAGCCACGCTGGGGCTGTGCGCGACGTCCCATCGATGAGCCCGTCCGGCTGGGTCAGGACCCGGATCTCTCGTTCGCGCCCGCTCCTCTATCATCGTTCGACACATCGGCGGGCCGGGTCCCGCGCCTTGGGGTACGGCTGTTCGGCCTGCTTGGCCCCAATGGGCCCCTGCCACTGCACATCACGGAGTACGCCCGCGGACGTCTGCGCCGCGCGGGTCAAGCCAGCGATTCCACGCTCGTCAATTTCCTCGATCTTTTTCAACATCGGTTCGTGGCGTTCTTCTATCGTGCGTGGGCCCAAGCCCAGCCGCACGTCAATCGAGATCGCCCCGACTCGGATCGCTTCGCGGCGTATGTCGGAGCGTTCCTGGGCGCGGAACCGGCGTCGCTGCGCAACCGCGATGCGGTGCCGGACGAGGGCAAGTTCTTCCACGCCGGTGTCCTGATTCGCCACGTGCGAAACGCGGAGGGCCTGGCCACCATACTCCAGCAGTTCTTCCGTGTGCCGGCGCAGATCGAGGAGTTCGTGGGCCACTGGCTGGGCTTGAGCGTTGGCGAGCGGACCCGTCTCGGGCGTGAAGGCGCCACGCTCGGATTGGGTGCGGTGCTCGGGAGCCGGGTCTGGGACCGTCAGCACAAGTTCCGCATACGACTCGGCCCCCTTTCGTTCGAGCAGTACGAGCGCTTCCTGCCGGCTCCGGCGACGCTGGAGAGCGGCAACGTCGGATTCACGTCGACGCAGCGCCGGAAAAACGACGGCCGGGCGCTGCGGAAGCTCGTAGACTGGGTGAGGCTCTATCTCAGCTTCGAGCTCGATTGGGATGTCCAGTTGCTGCTGGAGGCCGCCGAGGTGCCGCCGCTCAGGCTGGGTGCCGGCCCGCGGTTGGGGTGGACCTCGTGGCTTGGCTCACGTCGAGAGGATAATTATGCTAGTGAACTCTGTTTGGATGCCGAGGCGTTCGTCGATCGGGTCGGGGTGCCCGCCGCATGAGTGACATCAGCCGTACCGCGCTGTTCGGCAAGCTCGACAGCCTCGCCTACAAGGCGGTCGAGGGTGCCACGGTCTTCTGCAAGCTACGCGGGAATCCGTACGTCGAGCTGGTCCATTGGATTCAGCAGATTCTGCAGACACCCGACTCGGATGTGCATCGGATCGTCAAGCACTTCGAGATCGATCCGTCACGGATGGCAAAGGACATCACCGAAGCCCTCGACCGCCTGCCGCGGGGCGCAACCTCGATCTCCGACCTCTCGGCGCACCTCGAGAGCGCGGTGGAGCGCGGTTGGGTGTATGCGAGCCTGATGTACGGATATCCCCATGTCCGCACCGGTCATCTGATCATCGGGATCCTGAAGACCTCGTCACTGCGCAACACCCTGAACGGCATCTCGCGCCAGTTCGAGAACGTGAAGGTCGACACGCTGACCGAAGAGTTCGCGAAGATCGTCGGCGGGTCACCGGAAGACGAGCTGACGGCCGCCGACGGGTCAGCCGCACCGGGCGAAGCGAGCGGGGCGATGGCGCCCGCGCAGATGGGCAAGCAGGAGGCGCTGAAGCGGTTTGCCACGGATCTGACGGAGCGGGCGCGCAGCGGCGAGATCGACCCAGTCAGCGCTCGCGACGAGGAGATTCGGCAGATCGTCGACATCCTGATGCGCCGCCGACAGAACAACCCGATCTTGACCGGTGAAGCCGGTGTCGGGAAGACCGCGGTCGTGGAGGGTTTTGCGCTGCGTCTGGCCGGGGGCGACGTGCCGCCGCCGCTGAAGGACGTGTCGCTGCACGCGCTCGACATCGGGTTGCTGCAGGCCGGGGCGAGCATGAAGGGAGAGTTCGAGAGCCGGTTGCGGCAGGTCATCGATGAGGTCCAAGCCTCGCCGAAGCCGATCATCCTGTTCATCGACGAGGCACACACCCTGATCGGGGCAGGGGGGTCGGCGGGCACCGGCGATGCCGCGAACCTGCTCAAGCCGGCCTTGGCGCGCGGCACACTGCGCACGATTGCCGCCACGACCTGGGCCGAGTACAAGAAGTACATCGAAAAGGACCCGGCGCTGACGCGGCGGTTCCAGGTCGTCCAGGTGGCCGAGCCCACCGAAGACCAGGCGATACTGATGGTTCGCGGTGTGGCCTCGGTCCTCGAGGAGCACCATCGAGTGCAGGTGCTCGACGAAGCGCTCGAGGCGGCGGTGCGGGTGTCGCATCGCTACATCCCCGCGCGCCAGTTGCCCGACAAGGCGGTGAGCCTGCTCGACACCGCGTGTGCACGCGTGGCCATCAGCCAGAGTGCCGAACCGGCTCGGCTCGAGGATTGCCGTCGAACGATGGAGGCCTTGCAGACCGAACTGGACATCATTAGCCGCGAAGAGACGGTGGGCATCAACGTCGGGGACCGCCGGACGGCGGCCGAGGAGCAGCTTGCCGCCAGCGAGCAGCTGCGTGGGGAGCTGGAGAGCCGATGGGAGTCGGAGCGCGGCCTGGTCGACAGGCTGCTCGCGATCCGGGCGCAGTTGCGGAAGGGCGCCGAGCGCGTGGAAGGCACCGGCAGTCAGCTCGAGGAATCTGCGCAGGACCTGCAGGACTCGGCCGAGCGGCCACCCGATGACGCGCTGAAGCCTGAGGATCGTGAGACGCTGCTCGGCGAGCTGACCGATCTCCAGGCCAAGCTGGCTGAGCTGCAAGGCGAATCGCCGCTGATCCTGCCAAGCGTCGACGCGCAGGCCGTCGCGTCGGTCGTGGAGGACTGGACGGGCGTGCCGGTGGGCCGCATGGTCAAGAACGAGATCGACGCGGTGCTGCACCTGTCGGACACGCTCAACGAGCGCGTGATCGGCCAGCGTCACGCCCTCGACGCGATCGCACGTCGGATTCAGACATCCCGCGCGAAGCTCGACAATCCGGGCAAGCCGATCGGCGTGTTCATGTTGTGTGGCCCGTCGGGCGTCGGCAAGACCGAGACCGCGTTGGCCCTGGCCGAAGCCTTGTACGGCGGCGAGCAGAACGTCATCACGATCAACATGAGCGAGTTCCAGGAGAAGCACACCGTCTCGACGCTCAAGGGCTCACCCCCCGGGTATGTCGGCTACGGTGAGGGTGGGATCTTGACCGAGGCGGTGCGGCGGCGTCCCTACGCCGTGGTGCTGCTCGATGAGATCGAGAAGGCGCACGCGGACGTGCACGAGATGTTCTTCCAGGTCTTCGACAAGGGCTGGATGGAGGATGCTGAAGGTCGGTTCATCGATTTCAAGAACACCATCATCCTGCTCACGTCGAACGTCGGTACCGAGGTGATCGACAACCTGTGCAAGGACCCGGAGCTGATGCCCGAGACCGAGGGGGTGGCCAAGGCGCTGCGCACGCCGCTGTTGGAGAAGTTCCCCGCAGCCCTTCTCGGTCGACTGGTCGTCATTCCCTACTTCCCGTTGGACGACGCCGTGCTGGCGAACATCGTTCAGCTGCAGCTGGAGCGCATCACGAAACGGGTCCGGGCGCATCACAAGATTCCGTTCAGCTACGACGAGGAGGCCGTCAAGCTCATCGTGAGCCGCTGCACCGAGGTCGAGAGCGGCGGACGGACGATAGACGCCATCCTCACCAATACCGTGCTGCCGGCCATCAGTCGTGAGTTCCTCACGCGCACGATGGAGGGTGCCGATCTGAACGGTGTGCGGCTCGAGGTGGCGGACGGCGAGTTTGCCTATCGTTTCGACTAGCGTGGTGAGGCGAGTGACGGTATGAAGCAGTCGTCAGGCACATCCCACCAGGTCAGTCTGGAGGAGGCGATGTCGATTGCCATCCTCTTCCAGAAGAACGGCCAGCTGAACGAGGCGGAGGAAGTGTATCGCCGGCTGCGCGACGTGCTGCCCGATCATCCGGAGGTGCTGCACTATTCGGGCGTGCTCGCCCAGCAGCAAGGACGAGGCGCGCAGGCCGTGGAGCTCATCGAGAGGAGCCTCGCCCTCGAGCCGGACCAGGCGGACTGCTACAGCAACCTCGGCATCATCTTCAAGGCGCAGGGGAAGCTCGAGAAAGCCGTTGGCGTGTACCAGCGGGCGATCGAGATCAGCCCCGAGCATGTCAACGCGCACTGTAATCTCGGCGTGATCCTGAAGACACAGGGCAAGCTCGACGAGGCCGAAGCGGCGTATCGAACGGCGATTCGGCTGAACCCCGAGCACATCGAGTCGTATCACAACTTGGGCGTCCTCCTGGTTGCCCGGAATCGGACTCGGGAGGCGGTGACCTGCTTCTGCAAGGTCACCACGCTCAGCCCGAAGCACCCGGAGGCCCGGAGACTGCTGGCGCTCGCGCACTGCGCTCTCGGCGAAGTGGACAAGGCAGTCGAGATCTTCGAGGGGTGGCTCGCCGAGGAGCCAGACAATCCCGTCGCCCGCCATATGCTCGCCGCCTGCTCTCGCGAGGATGTTCCCGCGCGGGCGTCGGACGCCTACGTGGAGAAGATCTTCGACGATTTCGCCTCCAGCTTCGACACCAAGCTGGCGAAGCTCTCCTACCGCGCTCCGTCGCTGGTGGAGGCGGTGCTCGCGGATGCCGGCGCCGAGGCAGCGAAGCGCCTTGCGGTGCTCGATGCCGGGTGCGGCACGGGACTGTGCGGTCCGCTCATCGCGCCCTACGCACGTCACATGGTGGGCATCGATCTGTCGGCGCAGATGCTCGCTCGGGCGAAAGAGCGAGACGTCTACGACGAGCTCGTCAAGGGCGAACTGACCGCCTACCTGCGCGACGCGACCGAGGCCTTCGATCTGATCGTCTCGGCAGACACCCTGGTATACTTTGGCGCTCTGGAGGAGGTGCTGGCCGCCGCCGCCGGCGCCTTGCGGGCGGGCGGGCTGTTGATCTTCACCCTGGAGGAAGATGCCGAAGATGCGGACGCTGCCGAGTCCAGTGCCGCGATCGGCTACACGATCGAGACCCATGGCCGTTACGCTCACACGGGGGCCTATGTCGAGCGGAGCCTTCGGAATGCCGGTTTGGAGCTCATGATGGTTCGGGCCGAGTTGCGCATGGAGTCGGGTTCGCCGGTCTTGGGGTTGGTGGTGCGGGCAACGAAGCCTGCGGGAGTCAGCCATGGCTAGGGCGATGGAGATCACCACGCCGCTCGGCGAGGATGTCCTCCTGTTCCACGGGATGCACGCCCGCGAGGAGATGAGCCGGTTGTACGAGTATCAGCTCGATTTGCTGAGCGACGAGCCCGACATCGCGGTGGACGACATCCTGGGGAAGAACGTAACGCTGACGCTGGAGCTGCCGGACGAGAACGTCCGGCACTTCAACGGGTTCGTGACGCGCTTCTCGCAGAACGGAAAGTACGGCCGCTTTCATCGCTACCAGGCGGTCGTGGGGCCGTGGCTCTGGTTGCTGAGCCGCACCGCCGACTGCCGGATTTTTCAAGAGATGACCGTGCCGGACATCATCAAGCAGGTGTTCGACGACCACACCACGGCAGACGTTGAGGATGAGCTGACGGGCACCTACCGGAGCTGGATCTACTGCGTGCAGTACCGGGAAACAGACCTGAACTTCGTCAGCCGTCTGATGGAGCACGAAGGCATTTACTATTACTTCCGACACACCGAGGGGCACAACACGCTGGTGCTCACCGACTCATCCAGCATGCACGTGCCCGCGGAGGGCTACGACACGCTGCCGTTCATCGCCCCAGACCAGCTCATCCGGCCCGAAGACGAGCACATCAGCAGCTGGGAGTTCGCCCGCGAGATTCAGCCCGGCGTCTACGTGCACGACGACTATGACCTCGAGCGCCCCAGCGTGGAGTTGAAGACGAAGAAGGTGCTCGCCCGCACATACGATCCGAGCGACTACGAAGTCTACGATTACCCAGGATTCTACGCGGAGCAGGGCGATGGGGAGCAGTACGCCGGCGTCCGAATCGACGAGCTCGGCAGCCAGTTCGAGACCTCGGAGGCGGCGACGAATGCCCGCGGTGTGACCGTCGGGTGTTCGCTGTCGCTCGAAGACCATCCGCGGGCCGACCAGAACCGCGAGCACCTGGTGCTGGCGACCAGCTACGACCTGGAGTTCGGTGACTACGAAGGTATGCCGGCAAACGAGGGCGCCAGCTGTCGCTGCAGCTTCGTCGCCATGTCGAGCGCGCAGCAATTCAGGCCCAGGCGAGCTACTCCCAGACCGTTCGTGCAGGGTCCGCAGACGGCCGTGGTAGTCGGTCCGTCTGGCGACGAGATCTATACCGACGAGTACGGGCGCATCAAGGTGCAGTTCCACTGGGACCGTCTCGGGAAGCAGGATGAGAACAGCTCCTGCTGGATCCGGGTGTCACATCCTTGGGCCGGCAAGAACTGGGGCGCCGTCGCGACCCCCCGCATCGGGCAGGAAGTGATTGTCGACTTCCTGGAAGGCGACCCCGACCAGCCGATCGTCACCGGACGCGTCTACAACGCGGAGCAGATGCCGCCGTACGAGCTGCCAGCCAACAAGACCCAGTCCGGCACGAAGTCGCGCAGCTCGCTGGGCGGGAGTCCAGACAACTTCAACGAGATCCGCTTCGAGGACCTGAAAGGTGAGGAAGAGGTCTATGTCCACGCCGAAAAGGACATGAACCGCGTGGTGGAGAACAACGACACCCTGAAGGTCGGGTTCGACAAGTCTGACGCCGGCGATCAGACCATCGAGGTCTTCAACGATCGCACCGAAACCATCGGGCACGACCGCACCGACACGGTCGGGAACGACGAGACGATCACGATCGGCAACAATCGCACCGAGCAGGTGGGTGTGAATGAAGACATCACGATCGGGTCGAACCGTAGCAGGTCTGTTGGAGCAAGCGAGACGGTCACCGTCGCACTTCAGCGGACACACAGTGTGGGAGTCAATGAAAGTGTCACTGTCGGTGGGGCGCAGGAGGTGACGGTCGGCGGTCTGCAGGCCATCACCGTCGGCGCCCTACAGGGCACGACCGTCGGAGGCAACCAGTCCACGAGTGTCGGAGCAAACCGTTCGGTTTCGGTCGGTGGGAATCAATCGACCAGCGTCGGTAAGGACGCGTCGATGACTGTCAATAAGGACGAGTCGCGGGACGTAGCCGGCGAACGCAGCACCAAGATCGCCAAGGATGACAAGCTTGAGGTGACGAAGAAGCTCACGGTCATTGTCGGCGATTCCCTGATGCTCAAGACGGGCAAGGCCAGCATCTCGATGAAGAAGGATGGGACCATCGTCATCAAGGGCAAAGACATTACGCTGCAGGGTAGTGGCAAGATCAATGTGAAGGCGTCGAAGGACGTCATCGTGAAGGGCAGCAAGATCAAGGAGAATTGAGCGACGTTCTCGATGCTCGACTCATGCACAGTGGTGGAGCTGAGTAGCATTGAGCCTTCGACCCCGGACGGTGGCGTGCGAGACATCAGCTGAGCAACAACCCAAGCACCGTTCTAGCTCCTTGCCACCCCAGGGATGCTGACAAGCGACCTGAATCGCTCCGGCACGCGTTCGGGTGCCACAAGCTCAGCAGCGATCTCCGAAGGAATCCGGCATGTCAGCTCGCGAGGGGGCACTCCCTCAAGAATCCCATTGAGGTTGACCTCATCGTGCGCAATTGCAGCGAAGGGGGTCTTGTCTGGGTGCTGCAGGGAGAAGGGCGTGCAGCGCATCGCCGCAACCAGAGCACGGCAGAAACCGTCAAACTGGCTGAGGCTCGAACAACTCGTTGATGCGTTCACCGTCACGGTGGGAACGTCCTCGCACTCCTCGTCGTAGGTCGGGTCGGGGCTCCTCTCGAGGCGAAAATGCACGGTCTGCGACTCTCGATCGAGCCGGATGAACAGCAGCCTTTCGACGCCGTGGTCGAAGTCGAAGTAGAGCAACTCCATCGAGTCTCTCTTTCCTCCGCTGGCTGTCACGCACTTTCGGATCAGGGCTCCGGACACGGATGGCTCGCTGGCAGGCGCGCGAGCGAAGGGCAGTACAGGTATTCCCGACTCGTCGGGACGCCTCGGCGGTCGGCAAGGCGAAGAATCGCCAATCCCTCGACCGAGAGGTGGCGCTGAGCGAGCACGTGAACGTCCTCGAGCTGCCCCCTGGCGATCTTTTCCTGGATGCTTTCCTCGAACGACGCCAGAAAATCCTCGAACGCCGCCGCGAATCCTTCCTCGTCTCTCTCGACGAGAGCTCGGCAGACCGAAAATCGCGGATTGTCTTCGCCGTCCAGATAGCTCGCGAAACGATCGAGCAAGGGCTCGAGCTCGGTTTCGGGAACGGGTTCGCGGCACAGACGCTGAAGGAGCTGCGCATAGCAGTAGTCGTCCTCGTACTCGTCGGGAGGACGAAAATCCTCCGGGCTGAGCCGATCGATCTCGCCGACAAGCTGCATGTCGCCGGCTGCAATGGCATCGAGGAGTGGTTCGTAGCAACCTGAGACTCGATGATGGTCGCGGTCGACACCCTCGTCGGCCAGGCGACCGAGGTAGAGCCGCCTGGCACGCGCGGCACGAGTGCAGCCGTGCACGAAGCCGTCCGTGCTGGCCTTGCCGAGCAGCGCGAGGATCGCAAGTGTACGCAACTTGTAGGAGACCTCAAGGCTGAGGTCTCCGACCTCTTCGACCGGTGTCCCAGGGTCTTCCACACCGATCCACCAGAAGGCAGCGTCCATGACGACGCCAGGGATCTCGTCCACCCAGGCCATAGTCTTGTCTCGTCTAGAAGCGCCGCGGCGGCATGCGGTCGTCTCTCAGAAAATCCTTGCTTCGGTCAACAGGCACGCTCGGATATCTGAACGATGTCGACGTTACTGAACTGTTCTCCTGCCATTGCTTCTGCGAGTTCCCGTCGTAGCAGCGGAGAGTCGTTGTGGTAGCGTGGGAAGAATAGCCGTTTCTCTTTCGGAACTCTGGTCGGGTCGATCACCAGGTCGCGTGCGAAGAGGATCCGCTGGGTGGCGAGTCCTTCATTGCTCCACTTCACTCCGGAGGCATCCGCATCGATGCAGTCCACCGGGTTTATGAGATGGGCAATGCAGTACTCGCTGCTGGCCACTTTGCCTTTGTGGTCCTTGATCTCCACGGGGTAGTACTCAACGTCGCTGACTTGCTGGGCCTGGAAGAAGGACCTCAATCGCGGAGAGACGACCAAAAGGCAGTCCATATTCTGGACGTAGTCGCCAAGGACCGTGTTGCGGGGCTCGTCGGCGTACATCGACATCGTCAGCTTCTCTGGTGGGCTCGACGCGAGAGACACGCCCTGCCCCACGGCCCACTCGTCCTCGAAGCCATCGAGCTGATCCACGGTGCAATAGCCCCTAGGGTTGTCGGCTGGGTACTGCAGTATGAAGAACTCGTCGGGCATGAATCTCCTGTGGCATGAGAGGCACAAACGGGGCGTTCGGAATACCGCTCTCTCGTTGAGCTACATCAACGACCATGCCTCTCTTAGATCTGCCAGCTTCTTAGAAAGTCCACCTTTCCGGGCGCTGGAAGGGAACGGCCGGCGAGAGGGGGTCGCGGCCATCGAAAAGGGCAGGTACCACTCTTCCGTGGACGCGTCGCCCGAATCCGCGTTCATCGCGTTGACGAATTCGCCGTGCGTTCCCTTGCCACGCGTGCCGCGCGCTGCCAGCGTAGGCTTGAACTGATCGCGGACCGTATTCATCGCGGCGAGCAACTCGGCCGTAACATCCTCATGAGCCTTGGTGTTTTGTTGGGTGTCCACGCCAATCTGCTTCAGCTTCGTGCCGACCTCTTTCTGGAACGCGGCGTGGCCATAGTTATGCATGGGCAAGTCGACAAAATCAGGGGGAGAGGCCTTGCTCTTGATCAGATAGTGCACGAAGGTCATCTCGAACAGTGGCAGCGCGATCATGTTCTTGAGGTCGTTCACGCACCACTCCGTATTCTTGATGACCTCTTCGCCGATCTTGTCGTTGGCCGTGATGTTGCCGGTTACGGAGGCGACCGGCAGCACGTGATGGGCCTCAGGAGAGCGTTCGACCATGAGGAGGGTACGATGTTTTTGGGGATACTTGCCCCAACTCTCGGTTCCAGACATGATGTCGCGATACTTGTTGCCGCAGGGGCACTCCTCGGTTCGAAGAGAACAGAAGAGCTCCTTCTTGGCTCCCTCGGTGTGTCCGGCCATTCGACCTCTCCGAATCTAGATTGCCGTTCTATCACTCTATAGAGGTGGAGTCTTGATAACCATCAAGTCCACCCACGGAGCAATGTAGCGCTCCGCTGGCCTTCGTCGGCACCAGCCAGTAGTGCCACCTGGTGCGCCGGAGCGTAGCGCCGACGGAACGCCTGTAGCGCCATACTTGTCTGGACGGCGCCCGCAGCCGCCCCAGTCTCACCGACGGAGACCACCGGATACCAGACAACCGGCTCTTGGAAGCCTGGATGGTCTTCGACCAGCCGAGTGAGCGCGCAGCCCCACTCTTGGGCGCGGTAGCTCTCTCCGTTCTGGTCGACGACGAGCCAGGGTGGAGCGTCGGGCGACCAGGCAGCGAGCGGCGCGGTTCGTGTCAGGACCCGGGCCAGCGCCTCGCCCAGGCTCATCTTTCCAGCGAGGTGAGCATTTTCCTCTCGATCGAGTACGGTTGACTGAAGCACTGCCAGGATCTTCGCTCCGCGCGACTGTGCGCGAGGAACCGCCTCCATCAGGAGGAAGCCGCCTGCCTCTCCCGGTGCCAATCCAGCCGACGTCGTCGCGGACTTGAGCCGTGCGCGCTGCTCTAGCCAGCGGAGCGACGTGGCGTCCGCCCACGAGTCGACGCCACCGACGATCGCCAACTCGACTGCCCCGCTATTCAGGTCCCGTGACGCCGCTTCGATCAACTCGGCGACGCCGGTGTTGCCGGTCATCGAGAACGCCCGCAGGTCGACCGGTTGCTCCCAACGGGCGAGGACCGAGGCCCGCTCGATGAGTGACTTCGCTCGCTTCCCCCAGTTGTCGGGCTCGGGGCGAGCCGCCTGAGTCTCCTCCCATCGCGTGATCTCCTGCCGGCGCAGATCTTCATTCGCAATCAGTTCGAAACCGGTGTGCTCGCGATCGGGATGAGGAAGAGAGAGATAGAAGCCGGTTCGAACCTTCTTCCACGGAGCCGCGGATTGCTGCGTTTGAAGGTCCTCGAACGCCGCGTGCAAGAGCCTCAACAGTCGCGCGTCACCTTCAAATCCGTGGGTGATACCAGGCGCGGCATGGACCGTAGCGCCGCCGAAATCGTCTAGAGTTCCCACGACGAAGGTGTCGACCGTCGTCGGGCGCACGATTCCGGCGCGTAAGGCGGCGCAGGCACTGACCACATCTAGCCCCAGAGAACAGACCAGACTAGAGCCCGTGAAAGCGATGGACTGGTTCCCGCTCGAACTCACCCAACACCGCCGGTCGCTGGAGGCCTAGAACTCATCTCCACAGATCGGACACCCCGGCCTGTCCGGCGGGATAGTCCGCAACGTTAGCCGAGCCGTCCCGCCTCGGACACATTCACTGAGGGGGTGCGGCCCGCAATCCCTGCCTGGCAGCTCAGGAACAGCCTCCGGTGCCCCGATGTAGTGCCGATTATCGCCGAGGCCGGAGAGGTGTCAAGGGCAGGGCGAGCGGTGGATCTCCCCTCCCAGGTTGTCAGCCATTGCTGTGAGCAACGCCCCCTCTCATGGCCACGAACCTGGCCTTCAGGCACCGGCCAACATTCTTCCCAAGGTCTCCTGCGCAGTCAACCTGATCGACCGCCTCACCCATCACGTTGAGATTATCGCGATCAAATTGTGACCGGCGAGCCCGAGCAGGCGGTAGACCCTCTGCTCTTCTGGGCGAAGCTATCCTTGGACGCGTCCTGCGAAATACCGGCGGCCGCTGGTGAACTTGCCGGACTGAAGTGTGACCCAGTCCTCGATCTTTCTTAGAAAGCGCACTTGTTGACTCACTCGCAGTTCGACCTCGAACGGAACGTCCAGACCATACCGAACGACGAGTTCCTCGTAGGTCGCTACGCGCACACTGTAGGGACTTGTTTCGGATCGGAGGCACTCGAACAGCGCCATCGGACCGTATGGTGTACCCATGCGCCAACAATGCTCACGACTGAAACGCTGCTTGTTCTGGTCCAGCCATGCGCGCCACTCAGCCTTCTCGAGAAGCGGGCGGTGCTCCCAATCCCCGAGAGGCTGTCCGTCGTCGCGGGTGGGCACCGTGCCGTCTCTTTCGTAGGCCTCCCGTTCCTCATCCAAGAGCTCGTCCGGGTCAAACTCGTCTTGGAGGAACACGTCCGTGTACAGACCCGCACCGGTGATGGTGTTGAGTGCCACGGCGGCCGGCTCCGACAGGTCGTCGTCATCGAGCAGGTCGACCAGCGGCGCCACGGCGCCCAGGTCGCCGAGAAGCCCAAGCGCCACCACCGCAGCTTCGTCCGCGCTCTGCCCCTTCAGTACATCGAGCAGCATACGCACAGAGGCCGAATTACCGCCTATCCCCAGCACGCGTCGTGCCCAGGGGCGCGCTGGAGCGGCGAGCATGGCTCGCTGAAGCGGTTGGTCGTCGCCGAGACGCAACAGCGCGATCGCCGCAGCCTCGCACACAAGCTCATCGTTACTATCCAGCAGCGGCCGGAGCACAGGCCAAGATTCGGCGCTACCGACGCGACCCAGCGCCCACGCCGAATCGGCGCTTCCGAACGAAGGCCTGGCCGTCAGCTTGCTCTTGAGAAGCTCCTCGGACGGCAGACGACGATAACCGATCACCCGTGCCATTACGGGCGTGAGCTGCGGCTGATCGCCTTGAAAGGCGCGCTGCAAATCATCTCGCCAGCTCGTCGGTGTTTCGCAGCACAGAGCCTGCGCCGCCGCACGAACCGCCTCCTCGTCGGTCGGGTCCAGTGCGTCAAGGACCGCAAACGCGTCGTCTTTCTGGTTCTGACGACAAAACACCCGCAAGGCTGCGTGCATTTCGCCCGCGTCGCCATCGGCTGCCTGTTGCCGGCAGACGTCCAGGGCGAGCTCGCCACCAACCACCAGCGCGTCGATGTGCGCCTCGAACCGTTCTTCCCAGTCTCCGAGGTCGGACCAATTCACCTCGGGGTCGTGGAGATAGACCAGCCTCTGCTCGTACAGGAACGAGGCCTCATCCAGGTGTTCCTGATAGAGCTCGACCTGGAATTGCTGAGTCGATGTCGCCATGGTTCTAGCTCGTTGCTACGACTTCGACCGTCGTGACGTCATGCGGTCCGCCTGCTGCCAACGCGTAGGCGCGCCACAGCAGAATCAGCTGCTGTTCGTCTGTATTGACGATGACCGTATCGAGATTCGTGGGCAATTCGGTGTCCTGCCGACCGCGTAACACGACCCGGCACCGCGGTGGGGAAACGGCCGGCAGGCGAAACGCCACTCGAGGCATCGATGTGACGTTGAGGACGACGACATCCTCGTTCCCTTGCAGGTATCCGGGTGCTATGAGGCCGGGTGCTGCCGCATTGAAGAACCGTCGATCGAAGTCTGCTGGCAGCAGCGGCTTGCGACTCTTGTTCCACTGCGCGTCGTAGGTGCCCGCGAAGCTGGCACGCGGTTGCCAGTTCGGCGACGTGAATCCGAAGCCGCACGGCGGAACGACAGCGCCGTACTGACCGACCAACTGCTTCGGGTCTTCGATGTTGGGCAATCTCAGGTGGTCGCCGTCCTTCGCCAGCGGCTTGCCGAATCCGGTGCCAACGGGATTGCGCGGTTCGGCCACCGTACGTTCCGGTGTCGATCGGCTCTTGTCGTGACCGCCGAACGCATTCTCCCAGGTCAGCGGAATCCGCTCCAGCGCGGCGGTTCTCGACTTCGCGATGCCGCCCTTCGTGAAGACCCAGAAACGCTCACCGAACACCGCGGCGACCTTCCGCACCGGGCCCACCTTGATGCCCACGTCCACCCGCGTGGCGCCGGCCTGCGGTGGACACGCATGACCGATCAGGACGACGTCGGTCGCCAGCTTGCAGAGCGCTATCTCGGGCTCGTACTTGTAGCTGGAGACAGGGACGTCGCTCCATGGCTCACCGGCCAGGTTGACTGGTATCTGCTCGTCGGCGAGCTGCAGCGCACCCTGCAGGTCAAAATCGTATGTCGCCTTGACGACCGTCACGATGACCGGCCGCAAATC